>Ga0315298_1000649_pt1 | contig 67293 bp, 73 predicted proteins | sample WHS_1_MG_FD_203077 | JGI IMG/M metagenome (GOLD analysis project Ga0315298, IMG submission 203077) | Extremophilic microbial mat communities from Washburn Hot Springs, YNP, Wyoming, USA - WHS_1_MG | ecosystem: Environmental > Aquatic > Thermal springs > Hot (42-90C) | place: USA: Wyoming...
CCAAGGACGGCATAGTCATTTCCTTAGAAAGACTGAACAAAATATTAGAAATAGACACAGAGAACATGATGGCAGTCGTTGAAGCCGGAGTACCGTTCTCAAAGATCGATGAGGAAGCTGCGAAATATGGTCTTTCATTCCCGCCCCATCCCGGGGATGAAACAGCTACCATTGGAGGAAACATAGCATGCAATGCGGGAGGAGCCAGATGCGTTAAATACGGTGTAGTTAGGGACTATGTAAAAGGCTTGGAGGTCGTGCTACCCACAGGGGAGATTGTAACCTATGGTGGAAAGTTGCTTAAAAACGCGACAGGATATGATTTAATGCAATTGTTTATAGGAAGTCAAGGTACGCTCGGCATTATAACTAAGGCAATTTTACGCCTACGACCCAGACCCCAAGCTGATGCGACACTAATAATATCTTATAAGAATAGACATGATGCCGTAAAAAGCGTGCCTCTTATACTTCAACAAGGAGTTACACCACTAGGTATAGAGTACGTGGAGAGAGAAGCAGTGGAAAAGGCGGTGAAGGAGATAGGTTTTGGCCGAAAGTGGCCTGAGGGGGAAGCATTCCTTATAATTATAGTTGCCGAAAATAGCAAAGAAGAAGTATATGCCGTTGCTGAGAAGATAGATGAGATATGCCGCAAATGTGGAGCTCATGAAACTTTGATAGAGGAAGGAAAACGACAGCAAAAGGCCATATTAGATGTGCGAAGTAAGATTGGTGAAACAACGGAGTATACATTAGATGTGCTAGATGTATCCGTTCCACCAGCCAACATGGCAAAGCTTCTAGACGAATTAGAAAAACTTGCCAAAAAATACGGAATAGTTCTTCCAGCATACGGACACGTAGGAGACGGCAATTTACATCCTCACATCTTGGATGAAAGAGCGGGAGGTATTAGGCGCGAAGACCTTGAGAAAATTTCCTATGAGATATATGATATTGTTGTCAGTCTCGGCGGTGTTATATCGGGTGAACATGGAATAGGGAGAATAAGGAAAAAATACCTTCCCAAATATTTAGGTAAGAAACAACTGGAGGATATGAAGAAGATTAAGGAGCTGTTTGACCCTAACAATATCTTGAATCCTGGAAATATTCTCTAATCGATTTCTCTAATTGACTTGTTCTTTAATTGACGCGGGTCAGAGGGACGCGGATTGCGAAAAGAAATCTTATACTTGTCAGAAAGTGATGTGGAACATACAAATATAACAATGAAACAAGTTATAAATATCGTAGAGGAAGCCTTTTTAGCTCATGAAAAAGGCAGGGATGTATTGCCACCTAAATTATTTCTCAATATGCGGTCTTTTGGCTATAATTGTGACGGAGATGCGATGCCCGCCTATGTTGACTTGTACAAGGTGTGTGGGATAAAGTGGATAGGAGGCAGTATCGATAACTATAAATCAAATCTCCCATATTTATTTTCCATAATTATATTAAATGACCCAAAAACATTTATTCCCATGGCTATCATAAGTGGAAACTTACTAACAGGTATGCGGACCGGAGCCGCCACAGCAGTAGCTGCTAAGTACTTAACTAACAAGGATTTAAATAATGTCTTCATGGTAGGTGCTGGCTTTCAGAGTAAATATCAATTGTTGGCGCTGCGAGAGGTATTAAAAATCGAGAAAGTTAAAGTATTTGATATTAGAAAGTCTGTACAAGAAAAATTCATAAAAGATATGAATGAAAATGCTAATCTGGAGATAGAGGGCGTGGAAAGTATAAAAAATGGAGTCAAGGATAGCAATGTTATAGTAACTGTGACAACGGCAAATGAGGGTCTAATAAAGAGGGAATGGTTTGATAACGATGGATGTTTAATATGTTCTTTAGGAACTTTCCAAGAATTAGACTATGGCTTAATCACATCGATGGATAAAATCATAGTGGATAATCGAGAACAAGTTAAATATACGGGAACACTTGCGACATTTTTCTCAAAAGGAACTATGTCTGACAAGGATATATACGCCGAGTTAGGAGAAATAATGGCATCAAAAAAAGTCGGTAGAGAATCAAAGACGGAGAAAATTTTGTGCGTTTTAACGGGCTATGCTAGTGAAGATATTTCATTAGCCTTCCAGGTCTACAAGATGGCTAAAGCTAAAGGAATCGGGAGAATATTGCCGATTATTTGAGCAAAAGAGTTTGCTTTTTCTTTTCAATAACTTGTATTAAAAACGAGTTTACTAAATTTTTAGCCGTAATCGTTTGTACTTGGCTTAAAGTTGCTATTGGAAAAGATCTGCTGAAAAAAATCTCGACCTGACAAATCCTCAAAAGCCAGTTAAAACGTTTTTCTTAAACGCAAGGTCTTTCCACGATAGAAGTTGAAACAACCAGTTCACCAAACGAGCGGGCTTTTTCCATTGCATCCCTTAGCTTGACAGACATCTTCTATCAACTTTCTTTCAGCAATTTCGGTTATACTATATCCCCAGATGCCCATGAACGGGCTAGAAGCACTGCCTGTGTATCTGTATATTAACTTCAGTATTTCTTTCAGATTAATGCGTTTTCGTCGATCTGAATACATGGTACCTCCTACAAAGATTCCACATCCACATAATTTAGAAAATTCCTCTAAAATTTGAATATACTCTCACCTAGCAAGACTTTCGTTCTTCAAAACATCAATTGCTGCGTTTTTCCATTTCTTCAGTGAAAATCATGTCCCTAAAGAATTTTCTAACTGAGGCAAACACCAGATCTAATTTTGCAACCGTATTTGCATAAAATGTTTTTATAATCCCTTTTTAGCCTCGAAAGGTATTTTTCAGCTCGAAATCCTTATATCAAAAAATAAAAATTTACCATTGTGGATAATATGCGGGCAGAGGCATCTTTTGTAGTGATTTTGTTAGGTATTCTATTGGGTTTTTTTCTTCCACAGGTAGGAGCGCTTTTGAGCCCATTTCTTTCATACGTGTTAATGCTACTTATGTTTTTTTCGTCACTTGAGATTTACCCGAAGAAATTATTCGATTTTCTGCGTCATCCTCGGCTATTGTTTTTATCCCTGTTAATTATATTTATTTTAACGCCTTTATTATCCATTTTTGCAAGTTTTCTTGACTCGATCACATTTGCTGGTTTCCTATTGGTTTTAAGCACGCCTCCTGCTATTGCCTCCGCTTTCTGGGTAAAGTACCTTAACGGTGACCTGGAGTTAGCACTTGTAATCGTCACGGTTGGGTCTTTCTTATCCGTATTCACTCTCCCGTTAACCATGTTTTTGGCAGTAGGAAGAGTTATTCAATTAAATTTAATTTCGATGGTTCTTGATCTTTCTAAACTCATTTTTCTGCCTACGTTATTGGCTTTTCTATTTCGGAGAAAAGTTTCGCAAATTACAAAAAAGTTGGTTTCCCAAAGCTTCAGAATATCTATTCTGCTAATGCTCCTTATATTATGGGGATCTATAGCTGGTGGAGTACAGTTGATAGAGAATATGTTAGAACTTGGGATGCTAACAGCTCTAATGTTCACACTTCTAGTTGCAGCTCTCGCTGGCTCTTACTTTTTAACTAGAAAATTTGGAAAACCTCAAACGGTTGCCATTGGAATAGCAACTACTCTTCGGAATGGCGTTCTTTCTATAGTTGTTGGGGCAAACACTTTTGGACCTCAAATTCTCCCATCTCTTATAAGCGGTTTTCTAGCGCAGAGTATTATTCTCATGCTATTGCAGATTATTCTAAAATATTCCACGTTGAAAGACACTTACAATCCTGTTTAACGTATAAAACCATTCTGAAAGACTAATGTGGTTAAAAGGAAACCAAAATGATTTGCAAATTAGCAAGGAAAAAATGCGTTATAACAGAATTCAGGCTAGGTTTGCGTTGAAAATAAAAAAAGGGTTAGTATATTTGCTTTACTGCGAAGTCTAAACCTAATTCTAGTAACTTAGCTTTTGTTGGTTTACCGTTTTTATCCCAGCCGGAAACTTCATAGTACTCCTGTAGCATAGGCTCTAAAGGTACCGTCTTACCTTTCGCAGGGCCCTCCGGTAAGGGTTCGTGGAGACATCTCCAAGGTAACATGTCATACTTTGTTCCAAAGTCTGGTACCTCCCTGAACCAGAAAGCCCTTGTCAAGTTGTGCACTCTCTCACCGACCTTCATATATTCTTCTGGTGTCAAGTTAAAGCCTGTCGCTGCATTTACCATTGCAACAACATCAGATACGGCATCTAAACCAAAAGCCGCGAATTGACATAAGCCTGAGCAATTATATGCCGCGATTATGTCATTTTGTTCTTTGACCCAACGGCCCTTCCCCTTTATGCTGTATGGTAAGAATGGCTCTTGTGCCGGAGCTAAGCCTAAACATTCAGCCCCAAATGTCCATGGTCTTAAATGGCATGCCCCCCTATCGGACCTTGCGTAGCAGAGGCCCATACCAAATGCTGCTCTTGGATCATATGCTGGCATTTCTAACCCTTTTACGTGCATTGCAAATTTTTCTGAACCCTTCCCTATTTTCTCAGAAGCCCTTCTTACACCAAGAGCTCCTAGTTCGCCGAGTTTTCCTGTTCTTGTACTAATCCTAACGAGAGCTTCTAACATTGCCTCTGAATCACCGAATCGGAGATTTATGCCATCAGTATCGTCCTTGGATATTAGCCCCTTCTCGTAACATTCCATAAGGAATCCTATGGTGTTTCCAACTGAAATGCCGTCGATACCATAGTAGTCGCATAGGTACTCGGCAGTGGCTATAGCTTCTCTATCTCCAATACCACAATCAGAACCAAGCAACACTATATTTTCGTAATCCGGACCTTCATCCACGACTCCAGCCCACTTACCCTTTTCAATAACTGCTACGTGCGTACACATGTTTATGCATCTCGGACATGGTCTACGTCTAGTGCCGCCTTGCCACAAATTGGTCTTATATGCTTCCCCGCAAATTTCGTCAGCAGCTTCAAATACGCCCGTTTGGAAGTTTCTTGTGGGCAAGGCTCCTGCAGCGTTTACTCCTGATACGATGCTTGAAGTTCCCATCATTTGGTGACTACCACCAGTACCTGTTATAGGACTTTTTAACATTTTATCCACAGCATTTTTCCTAGCTTCTTCGAATTTATCAGGATCAGCAAGCGAAACTTCTCCATGACCTACAACGGTTATAGCCTTCAACTTCTTGAAACCTAAAACAGCTCCTGTGCCTCCACGTCCGCCAGCTCTAACTTCTGCCATAGTTGTTGTGGTTAAAACTAGTTTTTCAGCAGCAGGACCTATACATAAAACTTTAGGTTCACGATCGGTCATATGCGTCTCTTTAAGCAGTCTCATAGTTTCAAAGGTATTTGCACCCCAAACCTTGGACGCATCAAGTAACTTAACTTCCTGGTCTTCAATGAATAGATAGACAGGCTTTTCAGCTTTGCCTTCAATAATAATGCCGTCATATCCTGCCTTCCTTAATTCTATTCCCCAAGTGCCACTAAAATTACCATCTGTCCAACCGCCCGTTAGCGGTGATTTTGTCGCAACATTTGTCTTTACAGAGTTTGGAGCAGGTGTTCCTATAAGTGGACCATTAAATATAGCGAACTTGTTCTCTTCGCTGAACGCTGGTACTCGCGGGGGTATTTCATTAAACAGGTAGTATGCAGCTAAACCGTGGGCTCCCAAGAACTTCCTAGCGACATCGGGATTCAATTTCTCTTTCTTAGTTTTTTTCGACGTAAGATCGACTCTGAGTATAGTCCCTGCATAACTTCCAATTTCCATCTTATTCTCCCCTATATTTTGGTGTTTTTACTTATTGCTTGTAAAATATTTAAAACTTTCCCATTCATATGTTGAATTGGCGCTCATTAGGGCTTTTGTTTTGCTTGTTGCAGAACTTTTAACGAATTCTCATATTCTTGTGAAAAAACTTATAAAATACTTTACAAAATTATAAACTATGCTTCACGTAGCTGTTAAATTTGTGGGAGCACTTCGTGAAAAGTTTGGTTCTAACCTAAAGGTTGAGTTAGATGAGGGATCTACCGTAAAAGATGTTATATTAAAGCTAATGGACGAGAAGCTTAAGGGTGAGGTAAGGCCTAGTATAATGGAAGCCATAGACAAGTGTAGAGTTATAGTTAACGGCAGATTTTCAGACATTTCAGCAAAAATTGAAGATAACAGTGAGATAATATTTCTAACTCTTATGGCTGGCGGGTAATAGTCCGTCCACTTTTAGGTACCGTATGATTCAACCTCCACGAAACGCATTTTTCCTGGGCTTATTTCAGCCATCTTAGATCTATGTTGTTTTGAGGTGTAGAGCATCTACGGGCTTGCAAGCTTAAGCAAATCTTAAAAAGATTTTAAACACAAGCTGGTAGACGGCCTAATTGAGGGAAGAAAATGTCAGTAAGGAATAATGCTTATTATGGGAAAAGAAAGTAGGAATTGCTTAAAACATTTTTATGAGAGTTAAAAGGGGCGAAAAGTAGTGGGTAATTTAAATAAAGGTGCTTAAAGAAGGACAAAAATTTAAAAGTAAGAAAAAGTAACTACGGTTGAAGAAGGTGAATAGAGTTTTATGATGAAAAAAGCAATGAAGTTCGATGAACTTGCCGAGGAGATTATGAAAGCGCAAAATAACAGAGATTTTCAGTTAGGCATTAGAAGGGCGATAAATAACTTCTGTGATGCTGTAAACAGGTCTTTAAGTAGGTTGCCAGAACATGCTGAAATGGCGGAATACGTTAGAACTACTCGAGAGAAGGTTCTTGGCAATCTTGAATACTACATCGATCAAACAATGAAGAGTATACCTATTATTGGTGGGCATGCGCATTTTGCAAGCAACCCAGAAGAAGCCGTGAAAATTATTGATAAGATCATTGGCGAAGAAAGGAAGATAATTGTAAAATCCAAATCACTTGTAACTGACGAAATTTCGTTGCGTGAACATCTAACTGAGAAAGGGCATGAGGTTTATGAAACTGATCTTGGAGAATTATTAATACAGATATCCAAAGAAAAACCCATGCATACTGTGTCTCCGGCGATTCATATAAGCAGGGAGCGGGCGGCACAATTACTTGGGCAACACTTAGGGTTGCCAATAAGCAAGGAGGCCAAACATGAGGAATTAGTCCGTTATGTTAGAGAGTTTCTTAGAGAAAAATTCGTGAACGCCGACGTTGGAATCACCGGAGCAAATGTTATTGCTGCGGATACGGGAACAGTGTTCCTTGTGCATAATGAAGGCAACATAAGCATCGTAGCTTCGCTTCCACCGGTCCTTATAACGGTGGCGAGTGTTGACAAGATTGTGCCAACATTTAAGGACGCCATTTTACAACTAATGGTGCAGAGTGCGTATGCTGGGTTATATCCGCCAACCTACTTTACTGTATTTAGCGGAGCTAGTAGTACAGCAGACATAGAGTATTATAGAGTTTATGGGGTTCATGGGCCTAAGGAGGTTCATGTGATACTTTATGATGGTGGACGAATAAAAGCCGCAAAAGACCCGGTATTAAAAGAACAGCTGCTTTGTATTAAGTGTGGACGATGTCAAGTTATGTGTCCAGTTTGGGACATTAGTGCAAATGTGTGGGGTGGAAAAGTATATGGAGGGCCTATGGGCGTAGGGTTAACTGCAATAACTGATAGTGTGGAAAACGCTAAATCATTATCATGGTTTTGCCTTCTTTGTAAAGCATGTAAAGATTCCTGCCCTGTTAATGTTAACAGCGCCGAAATTTGTAGAAAACTTAGATCGCAAAGCATTGAAGATGGCTATTTGCCGCTTAAAGTAAAAGACATGTTGGAGAATATTTACAAATACAGAAATCCTTTCGGGTTGCCCCCTACAAAAAGGGATGGGTGGGCGGATGCAAATGTACCTAGATATAAACTCGGTGTGGAGTTTCTTTATTATGTAGGCGACATGGGTTCATATGATCCAAGAGCTCAGATTGTGGCAAAAACATTGGCAACAATATTGTCTTTGGGAGGGGTTTCATTTGGGATTCTAGGCGTGCGGGAAAGCTGTTCTGGAAGCGAGGCATACGAGGTTGGTGAGACGGGTTTATTTGAGGACATATCTAGGTCTAATGTAGAGTTATTTAAGGGGTTAAATGTTGAGAAAATTGTTACCCTATCACCTCACTCCTACAATGTTATGAAGAACTTTTATGGCGATTTTGGTGGCGAATTTGACGTGAAGCATTATACACAACTGCTCTGGGAGCTTATCAAAAACGGAAAGCTTAGATTCCGCGAAAATATGGGGGTTCGCAAGCGCGTAACATATCATGACCCATGTTTTTTGGGCAGGTGGAACAATGAATATGAGGCTCCAAGAAGCGTTTTGGGCGCTGTTCCGGGAGTTGACATTGTCGAGATGAAAAGGAATAGACAAAACTCTTTCTGCTGCGGAGGGGGAAGTGGAAACTGTTATACAGGTTTCGGATGCGGCTTAATAACTGAAAACGAGAGCAGCCCTAGCAGGTCGAGAGTGAGGGAAGCGTATGAAACTGGCGCTGACATTCTGGCGGTGGCATGCCCGTCTTGTCTGATTATGCTTGAAGAAGCTGCCAAGGAAGAGGGATTAGATGGCAAGCTGTCAGTAAAGGATATCACAGAAATAGTTATTTCCGCTCTTGAATGACTTCTATTTCCATGTGTAATGAGCTGAAGACTGGAGAAATAAAAATGTATTTGGTGTACATGCGTAATTAAATAGTTGTTTTTATCTGTGTTTCATTCCTTTTTAGCGTGTGAGGAAAATTAGTTATTCACTCCGGCGTATTCAAACTTTTTAAAAAGCTGGGAAAATTTAAGCTGGGTGGCAGGTTTATAATCTGCTCCTCTAACCTTGTGATTCATTAAGGGAAGCCGAAATTTTGAGCTAAAAATCAGATATTAGGAAAACCTTTTATATGTCATGCATGGAAATATGTAAAACGTTTGTTAAAGAGAAAGGAGGAGCTTTGAGTTGAGTTCGCCCAGTTTGGGAATGAAATGCTTGGCTGAAGCTATTGGAATCGCTCTTGTGCTGTTCATTGGAAACTCCAGCGTAGTCCTTGCAGTAGCGTTTGACGTCTATGACCTATGGGCCGTGGGACTGATTTGGGGTGGAGCAGTGATGTTCGCCGTTTATTTGGTTGGAGGCGTTTCAGGCGCGCAGCTTAACTGGCAGGTAACAATACCAATGATGTTGCGTAGAAAGATGCCTGTGAAAGATGGCATTGCATACATGATCTCTCAATTGATAGGCGCGATAATAGGCGGTGGGGCACTAGTATACTACGTATGGGAACCATACATTGTAGATTTTGAAACAAGAATGGGGTTGGTACGGGGTCAATTAGGCAGTGAGCTCAGTGGAATGATGTTCTACTGTAATTCTCCACATCCAGCGCTTAGGAATGCTTACGGCTGGTCCTACGACATCATACCTCCGGCGTTGTGGTTTTTTGCAGAAGCTGCAATGGCTTTCATTTTGGTGCTGATGATTTTCGCTTTGACCGACGAAAAGAACCCTTCACGACCGGGCGGCTTGGGTGCAGCGGTCATTATTGGACTTGTAATTGCCGTAGGAATCGCAGCTGAGGCACCCATCGGCATGTGTGCATTTGGCCCAGTTAGAGATTTAGGCCCTAGAATATGGGCTTACCTAATGGGATGGGGTGCAATGGCTTTTCCAGGTCCCAGAGGCTACTGGTATATGCCAACTATTTCCACAATAGTTGGTGGCATCGTTGCTGCATACTTCTACGACTTCCTAATTAGGCCCGGTTTCCAGAAAACAGAAAAATAACCCTGCCCATTTTCCCCCTTTTTCCCATTTTTTTAACTTTAAATGGCTAAATGGTTTGCAGTTTAACCAAGACGCGCACTTAATAAATTCTGAGTACATGCACGATTAGGGGTTTGTCAAACTACACGGGTTAAACACAGTTAAAATTTCAACATGTTAGACGCCTAAATTGGAATGTAGTTTTAAAATGGCATTTAGAACTTCTTAAAGGTAAATCCTCAAAATTTTGACATTGTGGCCTGAAAATATATTCTTGACTTTACGCTGTTGGTCACGTTTAAGATCTTCAACCTGAACAGGTGTATGCGCACGTGGAGAACTCGGAAAAAGCAATATTTTGAAAGAGTTGGTCACCCTGCCTATCCTTTTTATTTGATCCTTAGTTTTTTCCGCATCAGCCAAATCCATATCACTTATAATTAACAGATTACTATTCTTATACTCCTTGCTAGTGTATAATGCTAGAGCCTTAGATAACGTTGTTCCTCCAGCAAATAAACCCGGAGAAAACGTTAGGTTAAAAAAAGTATCTAACTTATCTGCAGGTATTCTAGCAGCCGTGTCGGAAAAAACTGCCAAGTTGAACTCTACATCCAAACGTTTACATAATTGATATATTTTTTCAGCTATTAGCAATGCTTTACCTATCTTTGTCCTCGGCGTCGATTTAGGCATCCCTGCGTAAGGCAGTCTATCCATAGAACCCTCCGCAAACATACTGCCAGAGACGTCGAGAAAAACAATAAATCTCGAACCCCTCAACATTTCCTTGTCAGTCGATTTGGCAAAATCATATTCTTTAACCTGAAGACTAAATCCAGGTATCCATCTCAAATCCTCAATTCCTAACGCCTTTACTTCTGAAGAGGTTATATCCACATCCTTAAATTGATCACCCATTCTCCACGGGATAGCTGATATCTTATACTTCTCTCCACTAGATAATCTCCTATCGTCACTATAAACTATATCGTGCAGTATGAAATCGTAGATTTCAATAAGTTCATCCTCCTCTATATCACTTTCCTTAGTGACCTTAATGTCGGGGTTCCTTATTCCACTATCAGAGGCTCCCGTAGCGGTACCTAGAAGGTTCTGAATTTGCTGTTTCTGATCATCAATGTTGAGGTTAGGTTCTTTCGGTGCAAGAATGTCGAGCGGAGAAAGATTTATCTCCCCAATCGATTCCCACCCGCACTTGCAACATCGAACCCTTACTTTCAATTAGAACCCTCCTCCTTTAAAAAAATCCAGCTGCCTGTATTTTCGTCTTGGTATGCAACTATCTCAAATTCTTCACTTCCACATCGTGGGCATTTGGGTATATTCTCCTGATCAACCACGTTTCCTTTACTCCTTCTTTCTTCATCCATCTTTTTTAAATATTTATGAATTATCTTAGTTAGCTCTTTTAAAGCAAATGCTTTGCTTATCTCCCCTTTTCGAGTTTTCTTAATGAGAGTCGCAATTTTTCCTGAATCTGGCTCTATCTCACCGACATTCAAATTTATTTTTTGTAAATTAGGCATCAACTTCGGATATGTAGCCAAGTACAAAAGACGAATATAATCGATCTTCAAGGGCCGCCTAATACTAAGAAATGCAGCGTCTGAATGGAAGTAATGCCATATTTTATCCCATAACTCATTGTAATTATAATATAAGTGAAGATTAATTAAATAACGTCCCAGCATATCTGCCGCAAACGCTAACTCATTGAGGGTGTAACCAAAACCTGTCCAATCATATGCGCCAAATAGCGAATTTGTTTTCTTGGGTTTGAAAGACAACTCTTTGGCCAACATTCTTCTCGCAGTTAATATATCCTTCTCTAATCTATGTTTATCCTTTGGATATATACACCAACGTAGTAGCTCATGCATTATTACTGCTTCCATAAAAGTTTTTCCTCTCCAAACAGGGGTCAGAATTTTAAGAACACCAACATCGCTTTCGTATCTTTCTTCAGGATGGACATGAAACACCAAACGCATTCTAGGACTGATAGGATTACATATTCTTCTACACTTAGCTAGACTATCTTTTATTTCTTGTCTTATCTGGTCTACTTTATCTGGAGTTATGAGAACAAATTCTTCGGAATCTAACATCTCAAGACCAAATGTACTTTCCATCAATGTCACATTTAATTAAATTAAAATTTAAAATTCATATAAACTTATTTGTCGCTTTTTACTAGTATTTCCAGATTTCTAATAGTTTCATTAACATATTTACTAATAGGCAAGCACTCCTGAGTTTCAGCCAGAAGCTTATCAACTACCTCTTGTTCAGATTGCCTTTCGCTACCAGATTTGGCATTTACTGAAATAGCTTCCAATGTTTGAAATATTCCTCTGCTTTTCCAGTTATCATATTCTTCATCAAACATTGCAACTAACTTTTTTACATAACTAAGTGCTTCTTGAATATTTCTTTCACGTCTTAGAAATACAAGTCGGTGCGGTAGAGTATACTTTATAGCTTCCCGCACATCGCTAACGTCCACAAAATCTCTCTTATTAAACCATGCAATCGCCTTTGCTAGTAATACGGTAGCTCGTATAAACCTAGGTTTGCTGATCGCTACTCGAGAACAAATGTTCTCTTTCTCGTTACATCCCCGGCACAATTTTCGCATTTCAGCTTTCGATACACCGAACTTAGAATTAACGTATTTACAAGAAGCCATAGATTCAGCAAAAAGAATAAGCCATCTAGTAGTTTCTGGCGGTATTTCTACTTTTAAAATTTCCTTCCTCATTTGAATATAGTCATCCCATGAGATGACTTGCTTTGGCGTATATTTTTCTTGGGGGACATCTTCGTGTGCACCTTGCTCCGAAAACTTCCTAAGAAGCTTTTCGGTGGAAGTAATGTCAGGTTGGAACATGAGAAGAACGGTATCAATCCGATCTTGGGTTGCAATGTTAACGTCGGAAATTTGTCCAGCGTAATATTCGGTTAGTGGAGTTGAAGAAAACGTGTAGGCTTTAGTTTGGACTTTACATCCAGCATACGTCCCTTCTTCCAGAAGCTGGTGAAGTTTTGCTCGGTACTTATTGTTCCACAAGAAATATTCATCAATCAATATGTGGTCTCTGAGCATTAGTTCACCAGGCCTCATTTTAACCTCGTTATATTTTCTGAAATGAGCAGGATCTATATAGGCTAAAAGCCCCTCATCAACCTCAGAGCTTGTAACAATCCTGTAGTCAAGCCCACAGCTAATAGACCATTTTCGGAATAAATCGGATTTTGCTACTCCATGATCCCCTAAAAGCAGAGTGGAGAGGCCCACTGCTTTTGTAAGACAAAAAATTTTTATCACTTCGTCCATACCAAATAACGCTTTTTTTATCTCTAATATATGCAAATTCAGTTTCTCTCTCAAATCCATCTTTTATTCTCCCCAAAATTTAAAGTTAGAGAATGAATAAAACGTGCATCTTTTTTCTTTGCTCCAAATTTGTCGAATAAAAAAGGTAATCGATAACATGAGGAGTCAATTGACTTTTTATAATCTCTTTTTCCCTGAAGTCTTTGTAGAGGGCCATCGAAGACCTTGTTTGATGCTGTCAAACGCGCTTGTAAAGTGAAGCAATTTTTTGTGAACATTTTCATCTGCCTCGTGTACTTTCTATGTTATGTATGTGCGCATGCTCTCCTTCTTCTATTGTTCTTGTAGCTCTGCCTATTGTTTCTCCGTATTTTATTACAGCTTCTCCCTTTTCTATTCTTTTTATTGCGAGTTTGTGCCCAAAAGGTATAGTGCTTTTTGCCTGAATATTTTTCACGATTTTTCCTATCTTTATTTCAACAACTTCCCCTGAGCTAATTTCGGTTAGTGCCGTTGCAACATTATCCTTGGAATCGATTACTATTGCTTTTCTCATACAATCGCCTCCATTAGAAGGTGTGTCCAATTCTGTAAATATCCGCGGGTCCTGCGCAACCTAAGGATTCAGCTTTAGTTTTTTTGCCGGAGGCTACCTTTAGGATTTCGAGGTATATTCGGTTACCTGCCTCCTCAATTGTTTCTTTTCCTTCAATAATAGAGCTTACGTCTAGATCAATGTCGTCGGTCATTTTTTTATAAGTCTCTGAGTTTCCAGTTATCTTGATAACAGGTACAATAGGATATCCTTGTGTTGCACCTCTTCCGGTTGTAAACAACAGTATTTGTGCTCCTCCTGCAACAAATCCCGTCAATGCCTCGGGTTCTCTTCCAGGAGTATCCATTATATATAAGCCTTTTCCCTTTGGGCTTTCAGCGTATTCAAGCACTCCTTCTATCAAGGATGTCCCAGCTTTGCGTATAGTTCCTAGAGACTTTTCCTCGAGTGTTGTCAACCCTCCCTTGATGTTTCCTGGGGTCGGTTGCGTGCCTCTCATATCTACTCCAACCTCCTTTGCCCTGTTCTCCATCCTTTCAACAATTTCATAGATTTTTTTACTTACCGCATCACTAACAGCTCTCTTAGCTATTATGTGCTCAGCCCCTATTAATTCGGTAGTTTCACCGAAGATCACAGTTCCCCCATTATTTATAATATTGTCCGACGCCACTCCAACCGCTGGATTTGAAGCTATTCCAGATGTTGCATCAGATGCACCGCACTTAATACCTATAGTTAAGTCACTCACATCGAAAGATTTCCTCTTGATTTGAGAGATTTCTTGTGCCATCTTTCTTGCGATGCTAACGCCACGCGCTACCGTTTTAACAACTCCTCCTAGCTCTTGAATTGTTATTATTTCAACGGGCTTTCCAACTTTAGCGATGTCATCAGCTAATCGTTCTGCAGACACACTTTCACAACCTTGGCTAACTACTAGGACAGCCCCCACATTTGGGTTTCTGCCCAACCCAGCCAGTGTACGTTGTGTAATCTCAAGATCCAACCCCATTTGAATACATCCTTGATGGTGAATCAAAGCCTTCGCCCCCTCCACATGGTTGGCAATACGCATTGCAACTTCCATCGAACATGTCACAGAAGGAAGCAGTAGCACATAATTGCGTACGCCAACAGACCCGTCATCTCTTTCATACCCAATTAATTCCATTGTATTTCCCTCTGTGACTAGTTAACTTAGGAAAATAAAAAGTTTCCTTATTATATTACGCTCATTTTTTATCTGATTTTGAGTTTTTGGGCGCGTTTTCTAGTCTAAGAATCTCCAGAGCCAATTTATCGATTTCGCTTTAAATTGGGCATTCCATTTGATACGTCTAAACAAGGTCTAACATCAACTTTACGGATCTTATTGAAAACTGTCCATGTTGCATGCAAAGTCTAGATGGAATGGAAAATTTTATAAATGATAATGGGTATAATATTTGCAATCGAAAAAGGGGAGGAAGAATAATGGCGAAAATGAAGTATTTGGCAGCATGGCCGGGTAGACTTGAGGTTCGACAAATCGATATTCCAGAGCCAAAAGAAGGTCAAATACGTGTCAAAATAGAGTACGGTGGAATTTGCGGCACAGACATACACGTCCTTGAGGAAGGGTTCGGTCCTCATAGAGTTAGTGGAGCAGCAACTTATCCGCTAGTGTTAGGACACGAATATTCTGCTGTTATAGATAAGAAAGGGCCAAAGGCAGATGAAAAGATGTTCTACCATACAGAAAAAATTCCAGAGGAAGGGGACCGTGTTTATTACGGTGTAGACTACTACAACTATATGAGTCCTTTCTCCATTCGTGGCGCTGGTCAATGGGGAGGCCAATGGTTTTACGGTTTCTGCCCAATTGAAATGGGAGTGCGTGGTGCATGGGGCCAATATGTGATCCTTGAACCCTACAGCCACATTTGGAATATGAGTGAATTTGGAGTTTCAGCTGAAGCCACAACGTTTGCCGAAATAAACACCGTTGGACTTAGACAAGTCAACAGGGCTCTGACGCTGGCGTCGGTATCCAGTTTTACTAGAGAGTTCGAGCTAGGAGATGCTGTGGTTTTGATATATGGTGCTGGGCCAATCGGTAATGCCGTCCTTCTTAACGTAAAACGACACCTACCACTATCAACAGTGATTCAAGTGGATCTGAATGACCATAGGTTAGCAGTTGCAAAGAAAAATGGTGCCGACTACACAATTAATGCCAAGAAAACTACGTTTGAGGAAAGAGAAAACATGATAAAGGACATAGCTTCAAAGAAACCAAGACCAGATCTGGGAAGCGCATGGGGAGTGGACATAGTATTTGATTGCACAGGAAGAAACGCAAATGATGTAATTCCAGAAGGCATAAAAATGTGTAGACCTGGGGCAGTCTTCATTGAAACCGGAGCATATGTCTTTAAGACAACTGGAACATTTACTATTGATCCTCACGAGTTCTGCACTAGAGAAGTGATCATTAACTCTGGGTGGGCATATCCATTCTCCACAATAGACCTATCCTTGAGGATGTTGACGAAGGACAAGGATCTGCAACAGAAATATGCTGCAATGGTAACTCACAAACACGCTCTTGAAGAGGAGATGGATGCAATAAAATCAGCCATGCCACCGAGATATGAAGGAGTAAAACACGTTTTTGACCCGTGGAAGTAAAAAGAACCTCAAAATCTTCCTTTTTTTTGATGTTTTTAATTTTTGTTAAATCATTTGCATATTAATTGCCCAATAACAATCTTAAATTTAAAAACCAATTACTGTTGGCGTCGAAGCAAAAGCACTTCCCTAGAAGAGCTGCGGTTTTAAAAAATAATCGATCGCTTACCAAATAAATCAATTGAAACCATTACAAAATGGCTGGAAAATAAATGGCGCATAAATAGTATTTCTTGGAAATAGAAAAAAGAAAGAGTTGCGGGGTGATTTCCATAGCATTCTACGGTACGATTTTTGACTTATTAATGCCCTGGAACCTTCTATTTTTGTTATAGAAGTATTTTGCAAAAGAGATAAAGCAGACGCTCCTAATCATATCCTATAGGAGAAGGTGAACAAAAACAATGAAAAAGCTTATTCCGTTCACTCTTGCGGCAGCTACATCAATAATTATGGCATGTTTCGCCGCTTTGGGTTCCAATGGTCAGCAAATGGTTTGTTTAGCCTACGGTGGCAAAGGTGTTGTCGACAAAACTCCATGCGAAGCTTTTGTTGTCAATATTTACTTTAAAAACACTGGACAAAGTGCTGGCGCATGGCATGTTAACATAGCTTTTGAAAGCGAATTGTGGACGTGGAGCGGGACGCCACAAAACTTGACTCTTGAATCAAATCAACGTAAAACTTTAACGTGGAATGGCACGGTTCCACGCGACGCACCTATAGGCTCGGTTGCAAGACTCATAGTCTACTACAACGATTCCTTCACAGCATTAAACTGGTGGATTCACGTTGTTCCAAACGCAGAGTTAACCATAACCTCAAGCACAGTAGAATAGGCACGCGTAAACTGCCATGTTAAACACACTTCACAATTGACCTGAGGGCAAGCGCGTTTTTAGTCAAAGCTGTTATAAAAACTGATAAATACAAGCCTTCTTATTGTCAAGTATGGGCGAGAAATTAAAAATAGCATGCGGAGTATTTGCTGCAATAAACTTCTCTAATCAGCCCGTATTCCCTTATATATACTGGGGTTTAAGGGCGCAAAATCACAGGGGGCATCAATCTCACGGTTTCCTCACATATAATGAAGGAAAATTTTTCGTTTACAGGGGATTGGACATCGTCCCAAAAATAAAAACAAGCTCTATCCAAGAATGGTTTGGACGTTTGCCGGGATATATAGGCATAGGAAACGTCAGGTATACAACATCTGGCAAGTCAGATGAGAAATCGTTAATAAAAGACACACAGCCAATTACAGCCTCAAAAAACGGTTTGAAACTCGCCATCTCCTTCAACGGCAACATCGTAAACGTCCTTCAACTAAAAAAAGGAGTAAACAAACACTTTAGGAATTATTCATGCCAGTCTGATGCAGAGTTGATATGCTACAAACTCCTAATAGAGCTGACAAAAAACAAAGACGTTGCAAAAGCTGTTAAAAACTGTATGCAGGAAATGGATGGAGCCTTCTCCGTAGCTGGAATAACAAACAAAGGAGAACTCTTCGCCTTCAAAGACCCACATGGAATAAGGCCGTTATGCGCTGGGCACAGCGCCGATGGAACCACATACGCCTTCTCTTCAGAAACTGCAGGTCTCGACATAAACAGTTTAGAAAGGGATTTTGAACTTGAACCAGGCGAGCTTGTAAAAGTCTCTAAAGAAGGATTTGAAAGAGAACAGCTTGTAAAAGGAGCTCAAAGAGCTTTCTGTGCCTTTGAATTTGCGTATTTCGCAAGACCAGATTCAAGATTTGACGATAGATATGTTTATGAAATACGTGAAGAGTTTGGAAGAAATCTCGCCCGAGAAAACCCCGACGTAGTTAAGGATGCTGACATGATACTTTCCATGCCTGAAACTGGCGATGATTCAGCCTTCGGTGTTCATGAAGAGTCTGGGTTAAAGTGGGAAAGGGCTTCCCGCAGACACCGTTACGTCACTGAACGCGCCTTCATACTCCTAAACAAAGAACGGTACGCGACAATAGACAAAAAAGTCAACATTCTCGCTCCAAAGGTTAGGGGAAAGCGAGTTATTATAACAGATGACAGCATAGTTCGCGGAGACACAACAAAAGTTGTAATCGAGAAACTGCGAAAGATGGGCGCCAAAAAAGTTTACGTTTTCGTCACTTTCCCAAGAATTATTGGACCATGTTTCTATGGAATTGACATGTCAACCTACAGCCAGCTGATAGGCGCAAAACACGATGTCGGAGAAATAGCGAAAATCATAGGCGCAGACGCCGTATGCTATCAGTCTATAGAAAACTTTGTTAGGGCGACGGGCTTCCCACGCGACCAGCTATGCCTTGGATGCGTTACTGGCAAGTATCCAACGCCTTTTGCCCAGAAAATAGCGGATGAAATGAAGAAACGCTTTCTTGCGGGATATGAAGAAACCGAGAGGCTTTATGAGATGGCGGAGTTTGCCGAAAACCTCACAAACTAAATAGAGCTTTAGCGTTTACCAATAATTTAAAGGGTGCTTTGAGATGGAGAAGGTCGGCATACTCGTAGTTTCCTACGGAGCAAGAGAAGCCGCCATGGTGGACGCTTTTGCAAGAAGCCAAAACTACAATGTGGAATTATTTATTGCAGACAAACAGCGCAACCCATTCAATGTTGAAAGAGCCGCCAAACACGTTGTTATACCTGACTTAAACATTGAAGAAATCTGCAAATTTGCAGAAGCCAACAAAGACAAAATAGACTTCGGTATAGTTGGTCCAGAAAAGCCGATAATAGACGGTGTCCGCGACCTTGTGGAAAAGCGAACCAGCATACCCCTGATTTGTCCCACGAAAGAATACGCCATAGAAGCAAGCAAAGTTCAGCAGCGAATGCTGTTCCAAGAAATCATTCCAGAAGTTAATCCACGTTTCAAAGTGTTTGACCCAAAAGACTACAAAACAGAAGATGCCGTGAAAAAGGCTGTTTACAGTTGGCTTGACGAACTCCAAAATGAGGCTGTTGTTAAACCAGACAAGCCAGCAGCTGGAAAAGGTGTGGGTGTCTGGGGAGACCACTTCACAAGCCGCGAACAACTCCTAGAACATTTTTTGTCAAACTTCCAATACGGTCCAGTCATAATTGAAGAAAAAATAGAAGGCGAAGAATCCAGTTTCCAGGCCTTCTGCGACGGCAAACACCTAATTCCGCTGCCAGAAACTAGAGATTATAAACGCGCTTTTGACGATGACAAAGGACCGAACACTGGTGGAATGGGCTCCTACAAAGATGTTAACGAATTTTTACCTTTTATGACAAAGGCAGATAGAGAAAAGGAACTGCAAATAGTAAACACACTTTTTGAAAAATGGAAAAGAAAAGCGAAAGACCCATCTTGCTTTAGAGGCGTCCCCCTCTACGTGGCTTTCATGCATACAGGTAAAGAACCGAAAATATTAGAAAATAACAGTCGCCCAGGAGACCCAGAAATAATAAACATTCTACCAATCCTAAAAGACGATTTCGTAGACGTTTGCTACAAAATCTTGGAAGGAAACCTAACTCGCATCGAACTGGAGAAGGCAGCGACCGTTTTAACCTACAAAGTTCCTCCAAACTACGGTGGATACGTCGAGGCTTTTCCAAATCTTGTGAAAAAGGGCGAAATGGGAACACCAGTCAACTTAACCAAAGCCTACGCATTAACCAAAAAATATGGTGATAGAATACGCGTTTATCCAGCCTCCATGGAGTTGCGTGATGGCGAAACATATGCCCTAAAATCCCGCGCTGTTGGCGTAATAGGTATCGGCGGCAGCATTGAAGAGGCTAGGCAAATATCTTTGGAAGGAATAAACGCCATAGAAGGCGGAGCGCTTTGGCATAGGACAGACATAGCCTCAAAACAGCACATAGAGAAAAGCATAAGGCACATGGAAAGTTTGAGGCGTAAAAAGTGAAGAGAGCCGTCATATCAGACTGTGAAGGTCCCATATCCAAGAACGATAATGCCTTCGAGTTAACAGCCCACTTCGTTCCAAACGGCGACAAACTCTTCACAGTAATCAGCAAGTATGATGATGTCCTTGCAGCTGTTCTTAAAAGACCGCGTTACAAGGCTGGAGACACTTTAAGGCTTATTCTTCCCTTTCTCAAGGCTTATGATGTCTCAAACGAGAAAATGCGGGAGTTCTCTGCAAAAAGCTTGGTTCTAATTGCAAACACTAAGGAAACGCTAGACTATTTGCGGAGCATAGCCTACGCTTTTATCGTGAGCACAAGCTATGAGCATTATATAAGGGCGCTTTGCCAAACAATAGGCTTCCCATATGAAAACACCTACTGCACAAAAGTCAACATCGACAAATACGTTCTGCCAGAAAAGGAAATCATTGAACTCAGAAAGATTGCGCTAGAAATTGCACAAATGCCAGTTATCGAAATCCCGAATGGAGCAAAATCAATAGAAGACTTTTCGGAAAAAGACCGCGAAACAATTAGGCGTTTAGATGAGATTTTCTGGAAAGAAATGGCGGTGATGGCATCTAGAAAAATTTTAGAGGAAGTTAACCCTATCGGCGGCTTTGAAAAGGCTGAGGCTGTAAAGGATGCAGCGCAGAGAGCCCGCATAGAGCTCTCTGACATTATGTATGTGGGTGACAGCATAACAGATGTTGAAGCCTTCAAACTCGTTAAAGGCGGAGGTGGTTTAACAGTTTCTTTCAACGGCAACCAGTACGCCGTAAAAAACGCTGACGTCGCGATTCTATCCGAAACCAGCTTAACCACAGCAGCAGTTGCAGACATCTTCTGCAGATTTGGAAAAAACCAAGTTTTTGAGCTAGTTAAAAAATGGAGCCGCGAAACACTGGCTAAAAGCCCAATAAACCCTAACTTGCGCGAAAAACTGCTCAAGTTATACCCGCAAGAACTGCCTAAAGTTAAAATAGTGACCAGTGAAAATATGGATGTTCTGGCAAAAGAAAGCATGGAATTTAGGAAAAAAGTGAGAGGGGAAGCCATTGGGAGACTAGGGTAATGGTTAAAGAAACCCTCATCGAAGACACTTATGCAGAAGCCTTTGAAGGAATCTACTGCCGCATAATTGTAACGGCAGACGACAAAGAAACTTTGAGGAAGACGGCTGAAGACGCCACGGCAACCCCGTCCATAGTTATTGGAAGAGTGGAAGGCGGAATCGAAAAATGGTTAACTGAAAAAGAAACACCTGACAAACGCAAAGGCACCTTGATACAGTTCTGGGGCGGAATAGACGCGAAGAAAGGCTTCTCTTACTCTCTTAAAAAGTTTGAAATCGAGCTTTCCTACAGAATACGCCAAGACATTCTTGTTAAACCCTTCACTGCAGTTTACGATGCCTCCATTAACCCAGAGGGAAAAATTGACATGATGGAACGAGTAGGGCATTGCGGAGACGGATATGAATGGACAGAAAAACGGCATGGACGCGAAGTAATAGTTGTTCCCATAATGGTTCCAGACTTCATAATTGAACGCTATTTAGGCTATGCCCGAGGCGTTATGGGTGCCAACTTCTGGATAATGTGCAAAAGTAAAGAAGCCCTAAGAGAGGCGGGTGAAAAAGCCTTACAAGCGATACACAAAATTGAAGGCGTTACAACGCCTTTCGACGTATGCTCTGCTGGCTCCAAGCCCGAAACACGCTACCCGTGGATAGGGCCGACGACAAACCATCCATACTGTCCATCGCTGAAAAAGAAGCTTGGCAAAGAATCCAAAGTTCCCGAAAGTGTCGGTTTTATTCCTGAAATAGTGATAAATGGCGTTTCGTTGGACGCTGTAAAAAAGGCGATGAGGTCTGGCATAGAGGCCGTGTTAAACGTTGAAGGTGTGGTTAAAATTTCAGCCGGGAACTACGGCGGGAAACTCGGCGAATACAAGATTTATTTACGTGAGCTGTTCAGATGAAAAGCTTTGATGTTGTTGGTTTTGGGGCGTTAAACGTTGACAAACTGTTTAGGGTTAATAAGATAGCTGGAGCCGAAGAAGAAGGCTTCATAACAGACTTTAAAGAAGCATGCGGCGGCTCGGCAGCCAACACAATAGTGGGTTTAGCGAGGCTAGGCTGCAAAGTTGGCTTCATCGGGAAAGTTGCCAAAGATAGTGAAGGCAAAATGTTAATTGAAGATTTTCGCCGGGAGGGTGTTGACACGGATGGGATAATCGTGTCAGATGAAGGCAGAAGCGGAAAGGTTATGGGCTTTGTGGACGAGAAAGGCGAAAGAGCGTTATATGTTGACCCCGGCGTGAATGACACGATAGAATTTGAAGAAATAAACAAGGATTACGCTTTTAACACACAATTTTTGCATTTAACCTCTTTTGTTGGAGAAAAATCCTTCCAAACCCAGAAAAAGCTTGTTAGCACACTTCCAGAAAAAGTTAAGGTCAGTCTAGATCCTGGCGAGCTTTATGCAAGAAAAGGTTTTGACGCGCTTGAAACCATAATAAGGCGTACTTTTGTTTTGATGCCAAACCCGAACGAGATTAAACTTTTAACCGGCACTTTCAATTATCGAGAAGGCGCAAAAATCTTGTTGGATAAAGGCGTCAAAATAGTCGCGGTCAAACTTGGAAGTAGAGGCTGTTACGTGACTGATGGGCGAGAAAATCATCTGATAAACGCCTTTAAGGTTAAGGTTGTCGACACGACTGGTGCTGGTGACGCCTTCTGCGCTGGTTTCCTCTACGGTTTGATTAAGGGCAAAAGCCTCTACGCGTGTGGGAGACTGGGCAATTTTGTGGCTTCACGTTGCATAATGAAAATGGGTGCCAGACCGGGGCTTCCACGGCTTAAAGATTTAGAATTTCTTGGTTAAGTGCTTAACTAGGCTTTCAAATATTAGTTTTCCGTCGCCGTACTGCGGTAACAGTCTCTGTCTGGTCCAGTCTGGCTGCTGCCACCAGTAAAATGCTCTTTCTGGGTGTGGCATCAAACCAAACACCGTTCCTTCTGGATTGCATATTCCAGCAATGTCGTGGAATGAGCCGTTCGGGTTTGTTGGATAACTGCCTTCAGCATATTCGCCTTCTCTCGTGCAGTAACGGAAAACAAGCTGGTCGTTCTTGTAAAGTCTTTCCAAAAGCTGTTTTTCCTTTTCTTTCGAGAAAATAAAGCGCCCCTCTGAATGGGCAACCGGCATGCGAAGAACCTTGCCATCTGGAATTTTTCGTGTAAAAATGCTCTTTCCTTTGTTTTCGTGTTTGAGGTAAATCCAGCGGCAATTGTAACCTGGCGGGATATTCGTGGCTAAAGCAGCCTCTGGATATGGGCTTATTCCTTCAAAACCCGGAAGCAAACCAGCCTCAACAAGCACTTGAAAGCCATTACAAATTCCGAGAATTGGGCGTTCTTCTTCCACAAAGGCTTTCAGTTCCTTCTCCAGTTTTGCCATAATCCACTTAGCCCAAATGGCTCCAGCCCGCACGTAATCCCCATAGGAAAAGCCGCCTGGAAAAATTAACGCGTTATATTCCAGTAAGTTTTTTTTCTTAACCAACTCGTTTACATGCACTATGCGGGCTTGAACGCCGAGTTCTTCAAGCGCGCGTTTGGTCTCCGCATCGCAGTTCGTTCCACCTACACGCAAAATGCAGATTTTGACATCTTCGGTTTTCAAAGCTAAACCCCGCCGCTTAATGTTCTTTTCCAGCTTGACAGCAAATCATTGATTGAAGAGTCGACAACGATTTTTCCTTTCAGGCCTTTAATCCGCAGTCTCGGTTCCTCGGTGACTTTTCCTATGTTTGCACAGGCTTTTCCTTTCATCAAAGTTTCGAACTCTTTCTTGGCTTTGGGTGAAACTTCAACAAGAAAACGGCTGTTCGACTCGGAAAACAAGATGAAATCATCACGGTTCAAGGCTTCGCCCGGCACTTTTCGCAAGTCTAGCTCCAAGCCGTAACCGCCAGCGAAAGCCATTTCCGCTGCAGCCACCGCTAACCCACCTTCAGACAAGTCGTGGCATGCCTTAACAAGCCCTAAATCAATGGCTTTAATAATTGCCTTGAAAGTTTTCTTTGCTATTTTTGGGCGAACATTAGGCACGCTTTTCCCTATAAAACCTTTAAGCCTATAATATTCAGAACCGCCGAGCTCGTTAAAAGTTTCGCCAACAACATATATCAAGTTATTTGGTTCTTTCACATCCACAGAAACTGCCAAGCGAACATCTGGAATTATCCCAACAGCCGTAATCAAAAGTGTGGGTGTCACCGGACCAAGCGGAGACTCGTTGTATAGGCTGTCCTTTCCCGATATAAACGGCGTGCCAAAAGCAGTTGCAAAATCATAACATGCTTCACAAGCCCTCACAAGGCTTCCTAGCCTTTCAGGTTTTTCAGGGTTGCCCCAGGTGAAGTTGTCCAGTAAAGCTATTCTTCTTCCGCCGACGGCAACATTGTTTCTTATGGCTTCATCTATGGCGGAAGCAGCCATCCAATAAGTGTCAATTTTGCCATAACGCGGGTTCATTCCACACGAGACAACTATGCCCCTCCAAGAATCATTAAGCGGTTTTATAATAGCTGCATCGTTAGGACCTCCATGCTCTCCGTGTAAAGGCTTAAGCACGGTGTTTCCCTTCACTTCGTGATCGTAGGTGCGTACCACACTTTCTTTGCTTGCAATGTTCGGCGAAGCCAAAATCTGCATCAGCGTCTCAGTTAAGTTTTCTGGAATTGGGAAATTTGGCTCTTCAAAACTTGAGGGTTTATACTCTGCTTTTCTAACGGCTTTTGGCGGTTCAAAAAGGAATGGAATGTCAATATCAGCGATTTTTTCATCATGGTAAAAAATTCTCAAAATTTTGTCGGCGGTGAACTTTCCAATGACTGTGGCTTCAACATCCTCTTCGTTGAAAATTTCCAAAACTTTTTCAAGGTTTTCGGGAGGCACAACAAGAAGCATTCTTTCTTGGGATTCGGACACGTAAATTTCCCAAGGCGCCAAACCAGCATATTTTAAGGGAACTTTTTCAAGCCAAACAACAGCGCCACAGCCAAACTTCTTAGCGGTTTCGCCAACAGCGGATGAAAGCCCACCACCACCCAAATCAGTTATTGCAGAAGCCAGTTCGAAATCTCGAACTTTAATTATCGCCCTTTTCAACTTTTCCTCTTCGATTGGGTTCGCAATTTGAACTGCTGGTCTTGAAACTTCTTCTGATTTTTCAGTTAGCTCCGCTGAAGCGAAGGTCACGCCGTGAATTCCGTCGCGCCCAGTTTTTCCGCCAGCCAAAACTATCACGTCGTTTGGTTTGGCGTTTTTCTTGAATTTTTTTAGTGGCAATATACCAATGCACCCGCAGTAGACAACAACATTTCCAGTATAGCTATCGTCAAAGTATATGGCTCCGTTCACGGTTGGGATTCCCATGTTGTTGCCGTAGCTTCCTATACCTGCCACCACACCCATATAGACATACTTCGGATGCTTAACACCAAACGGAAGCCTTTCATAATCAAAATCCAATGGTCCGAAACCCAAAACATCAGTGCACGCGATGGGGTCTGCCCAAACCCCAAGAATGTCACGTATAACACCGCCAACGCCTGTGGCAGCACCTCCAAAAGGTTCTATTGCAGATGGATGATTATGCGTTTCAACTTTAACCGCTATTCCATAATCTCTTTCAAAACGAATTATTCCTGCATTATCCTCGAAAACAGAGAAACACCATTTCGGCTTAATTTTTTCCGTAACTTTCATAATGTAGGTTTTGAGGAGGCTGTCAATTTCCTTATCATCCATTATTATTTTGCCTTTGAAAGTTTTGTGAAAACAATGCTCAGACCATGTTTGCCCAATTGTTTGAAGCTCAACATCTGTTGGGTTTCGCCTCTGCTTTTTGAAATACTCTTGGACAGCCTTCATTTCCTGTAGGTTTAAGCCTATTCCCAACTCGTTGCATATCTCTAAAAGCTGCTCGTCAGAAGCTTCAGCCAAATTTATTTCGAAGAGTTGGAAGGGCGTTTTCCTTTGAATGTAGAGGCTCATTTCACTTCCTCAATCGTAAACTTATAATTATCCTTAGTGGGGTTCGCCAAAAGCCTCCTACACATTTCCTCAGCCTTAACCTCAGCCTCCTCAAGGGATCTCGCTTCAAGAACAACAGTGTAAACCTTACCTACATTAACACCATTAACACGGTAACCAAGCTCTTTCAGCAAACGCGCTGTAGTTTCGCCTTCTGGGTCGCTGTGCCCAGGTTTGAGGCTCACTTCAATTCTCAAACGGTATTTCATAGGCTAAGTTTGTTTCTAGAAAATTTAAACGCTTTCATCATTAACGAGACAAACAGCTCTAGCTTAAAACAAATCGTCTGCTCTTATAACGAATTGTTATCCTCCCCGAATTATTCACAAGCCCTATCTGCTCTGTGTGCACTCCCGCCCCGTCCAAAACATCAAGAGCCCTATCCACGCTTTCTTTATCCACAACGATGGCAAAACCCCAACCCATGTTAAAAGTCTTAAACATTTCCTCATCGGTTAAAACTCCGCCAAGTTCCGAAGCAGTTTTCTGGATTAATTCAAAGATGGGTTGCGGCTTAAAATTGTCAAATTCGAACCCCACTCCCTTTGAAAACGCTCTTAAGCGGTCAAACTTTAAATATGCATCGCCAGTAATGTGCACCGCAGCCTTCACTTTAACTTCATGAGCTACTTTCAGCAGCGGCTTAACATAAATCCTAGTTGGCTCCAAAACCTCATGAACTATCTCTCTGTGAAAGCCTTCTGGAATGTCAAAAGGCTCGTATTTTCCACCCCAATGTTTAAATAAAATTTTCCGTGCAAGGGAAATCCCGTTGCTATGGAGTCCAGAACTCCGCAAGCCTATAACAACATCACCAGCACCTAAATCCTTTCCAAAAATAACATTATCCCTTTCAACTTCGCCTATTGCTGCAAAAACCATGTCAAAACCCTTACCTTCAACCAACCCTCTTATTAGCTCTTTTACATCGCCTATTTCGCCGCTTGGCACAACACAATTTGCTTCTTCAGCGCCTTTCGCTACACCCTTCATCCACTCACGAACCAAAACGGGATCGGAAACTTGGGCATGGATGTTGTCTGCAACGGCTAAAGGTCGGGCGCCCGAACGGATCACATCATTAACAGCCATAGCAACCCCATCAATTCCGATGGTATCATATTTGTCCGCTAACTGCGCCACAAGAACCTTTGTGCCAACTCCCTCAATAACAAGGTCTAGGTAACAGTTTTCTCTAAAAGGAAAAATGTTCCCGTAAGGAAGACGGACTACCTCACCATAACGACTAAACCCATAAGTTTTCTCCAGAATCGTCAGCGCCCTCTTTGACTCCTTCCTCAGTTTTCTATCAACACCAGCGTGAGAATATGTAAATTTTCGATGCAAAGTCATCCCCTAAATCAAGCAACTCTACTATAGATATAGTTTCCTTATATTAAATAAAAAGAAGAGGAAGAAAATCAGCACTTCAAAAACTCTTCTTTATCATGTCATTTTGCCTTCTGCAAGCAGTACCATATGTCACCTGCTTAAAAATAACTCATAAGCTAGGAAATAAACCGTAATTTATATAATTTTAACATTGCCCTTTAACTATTGATAGAGTTGGCTTAACATGGAAAATTGGGATCTGATAATTATTGGCGCGGGTGCTGCTGGTTTGGCCTCTGGAATTTACGGTGCAAGAAGCGGACTAACAACCTTAGTTTTAGATGAAAAGCTGGCAGGAGGTACAGTTGCTGACGCACCAATAATCGAAAACTACCCGGGTTTTCAAAGCATAACAGGAGTGGAGCTGGCTCAAAAAATGGCGGCTCAATGCAGAAGCTCTGGTGCAACCATCCGCGAATTTGAAGCAGTGGCAAGTTTGGATTTGAAGGGTGAGAAAAAAATTGTTAAAACTAACCGTGGAGTTTATGGAGCGAAGGCTGTTATAATCGCGTCTGGCTCGCATTACCGCGAAATTGGAGTGCCAGGCGAGAAGGAATTTCGCGGGAGAGGAGTAAGCTACTGTGGAATTTGCGATGGCCCTTTATTTAAGGGTAAACGGGTTCTTGTTGTTGGAGGGGGGAACTCTGCGGTAATAACCGCCTTGTACTTGGCTGGGATAGTATCAGAAGTGAAAATTGCTCATCGCAGAGACGTGTTTCGCGCTGAAGAGGCATTAGTGAAAGATTTGAGGAAAAAGACGAATGTGGAAATTTTGTGGAACACTGAAGTGAAAGAGATACGGGGCGAAAAGGTTGTTGAAAAAGTGGTCATTTTCAACAATAAGACTGGAGAAACCGCAGAGTTAAACGTGGATGGCGTTTTCGTTCAGGTGGGGGAGTTTCCAAACAGTCAATTGGCTAGGGATGCTGGCGTTGAGGTTGACGATAAAGGTTACATTAAAGTGGATGTTTTTCAGCGAACCAATATCTTAGGAGTTTACGCTGCTGGAGACGTTACAAACCATCCTGTTAAGCAAGTTGGAACAGCCGTGGGGCAGGGCATAACAGCCGCCCTAGAGGCCTACGGTTACATCAAACGTCCATACTACCGAAAAGAATAATTTTCGCAAATTTTCCTTAAGAAAATTGCGAGTAAAGACATAACTTTTTTATAGTTTATGTTTGCTCAATTACTATTTCATTTAAATTCGCTTTAAACCAGTAAGCCACCTATGAGGAGCTTAGAATGTACAAGATAGTGAAAAAAAAGGAATTGGCTCCAAGCATTAAGTTGGTTGAAGTTTTAGCTCCGCATGTTGCTGAAAAAGCCCAGCCTGGTCAGTTCGTAATTTTGCGAGTGGATGAAAAAGGAGAGCGTTTTCCCCTAACGCTTGTGGATTGGAACAGGGAAAAGGGAACAATAACTTTGATTTTTCTCGAAGTTGGAGTTTCAACAAAAAAGCTTGGAACACTCCATGAAGGCGAGGCGTTATTGGATGTTGCTGGTCCGCTTGGAAACCCCAGCGAAATAAAAAATTATGGCACCGTATGCGTTGTGGGCGGCGGTGTAGGCACAGCATCTGCATATCCAATAGCTCGGGCTCTTAAAGAGACTGGCAACAAAGTTATTTCCATAGTAGGCGCAAAAAATGTTGGATTACTAATACTTGAGGATGAGGTGGGAAAAATTTCAGATGAACTTTATATTTCCACCGATGATGGGACAAAGGGTCATAAGGGCTTTGTCAGCGATGTTTTAAAAATGCTGATTCAGAAAGGATACAACTTTAACCTTGTGTATGCAATTGGGCCCGCTGTAATGATGCGGGCTGTGGCCGAAGTTACAAGGCCGTATAACATTAAGACCATTGCAAGTTTAAACTCGATAATGGTTGACGGAATGGGCATGTGTGGTGCGTGCAGAGTGACGGTGGGCGGGAAAACAAAATTTGCATGCGTAGATGGTCCTGAATTTGATGCGCATAAGGTGGATTTTGGAGAGTTGATAAAGAGGCAGATGGGCTTTCTTGCAGAGGAAAAAAGAGCTTTGGAAATCTGGGAATCGCGGAGGTGTTCTTGCCATGAGTGATGTGGCTGCCAAGCCTAAAATTCAAAAGAACTCTGTGCCCATGCCGAAGCAAGATCCAAAAGTTAGAATCAAGAACTTCGACGAGGTTGCGTTGGGTTATACGGAAGAGCAAGCACTAGCCGAAGCCAACAGATGCTTGCAATGCAAAAACTCGCCATGTGTGAAGGGTTGCCCAGTGGAAGTAGACATTCCCGCCTTTATCAAACTTTTAAGAGAAGGAAAGTTTGAGGAGTCGATAAAGAAGATTAAGGAGAAAAACAGCCTTCCAGCGATATGTGGACGCGTTTGCCCTCAAGAGGAGCAATGCCAAAAAGAGTGCACTTTGGGTAAAGTAGGTGACCCAGTTAGCATAGGCCGATTGGAACGGTTTGTCGCTGACTGGGAAAGACAAAGAGGCTTTAACATTCCAGATAAACCGCCGCCAACAGGCAAAAGGGTCGCTGTTATAGGTGCTGGTCCAGCTGGGCTAACAGTGGCTGCTGATTTGGCTAAACTAGGGCACGAGGTTGTAATTTTTGAGGCTTTACATCTTCCAGGCGGAGTGCTTATCTACGGAATTCCAGAATTCCGTTTACCCAAAAGCATAGTGCAGGCAGAAGTTGATTACATAGAGAAGCTTGGCGTCCAAATTCGCACAAATCATCTTATTGGGAGAACCTACACAATTCCTGAACTGCTTAAACGTGGCTTCGATGCTGTTTTTATCGGAACAGGCGCAGGCCTGCCTCAGTTCTTAGGAGTACCGGGCGAAAACTTGAGTGGAATATATTCCGCCAATGAATTTCTAATTAGGGTTAATCTTATGAAGGCTTATAGATTTCCAGAATATGATACGCCTATAAAGGTTGGCAAGAAAGTTGCGGTTATAGGCGCTGGCAACGTGGCTATGGATTCTGCAAGGTCAGCCCTGCGCCTCGGCGCAGAGGAAGTCTACATAGTTTATCGCCGGTCGAGGGAGGAGATGCCTGCACGTAAAGAGGAAATAGAAAACGCTGAAGAAGAAGGGGTAAAATTCAAGTTTTTAACAACTCCAACGCGTTTCATTGGTGACGAGAAAGGTTGGGTTAAACAAATGGAATGCATAAGAATGGAGCTTGGTCCTCCAGATGAGTCTGGTAGGCGCAGGCCAGTCCCAATTAAAGACTCAGAGTTCCTCATGGACACTGGCACGGTTATAATAGCTATTGGGCGCACTCCGAATCCAATTATTCAGCGCACTACGGAAGGTTTAGAAGTTACAAAGTGGGGCACGATCGTAGCGGATGAAAATGGGCAAACAAGCATTAAAGGAGTTTATGCCGGAGGCGATATTGTGACGGGTGAAGCGACGGTGATAAGCGCCATGGGTGCTGGCAAGAAGGCGGCAAGAGCAATCCACCAATATCTAATGAATAAATAAGAAATAAGCCAATCGCACTCTCTATCTCTATATAAAACGGCGTATTGGCTGTTAATGTTTTATTGCTATTTATTTGTGTATTTTATTTTTATTTAGTGTTTAATTGTTGGGTATGTGCGGTTCGTGGAAAGGTTGCTTTGGACGTGACAACCCTAGAGTTGCCAGGCTTAAGAGCAGACCCGTAAATGACAGGAAAACTAACGCCACCGTAGTTAATGATACCGTAAAAACCAATTCTCCATTTTTCATGTTTTGGCTTAGAGCGGTATGCCAATGTTTAGGTTGTTGCATCCCCCTCTTGTAGGCAGTAAGGGGTATTCTAACCTTTTTACATTCAAAAAAGCGTTTGCAAAGCAAAAACTATATGCTGACGAATTGTTAATCAAATTTTCAATCGCATGGAGAGTGAAATAGTTTGGACATAATCGTTTGTGTTAAGCATGTTCCAGACACAGCAGAAGCTGAACTGAAAATAGATGCCAGCGGCAAATCTATAGACAAAAGCGGGCTTGTCTTCGACATCAACGAGTGGGACGACTACGCTTTGGAAGAGGCTGTGCGAATAAAAGAGAAAGTTGGTGGAACAGTTACAGCCATAACAATAGGCCCCAAAGACGCAGACTCTACATTAAGAAAGTGCCTTGCTCGTGGCGCAGACACAGCCATACATTTAATGGACCCTAAGTTTGAGGGGTCAGACGCCTTTGCAACCGCGAAAATTCTTTGGAGTGTAATTAAAACTCTGCATTTCGACCTAATACTAACTGGAGCACAAGCAGGAGACGACGGCAGCGCCATGGTAGGCCCAATCCTAGCGGAATTGCTGGGCATACCTCACGCGACTATGGTTAAAAAAATCGAGTTAGGCACCGGATTAGCTAAAGTTAACCGCGAACTCGAGGGTAGTCTCGAAGAAGAGTTGGAGGTTAAACTTCCAGCATTGTTCACTGTTTCAACGGGTATAAATGAGCCCCGCTACGTTTCGATTATGGGCATTAGAAAAGCCATGCAGAAAGAAATAAAAGTAATGGATTTAACGGGCATTGGCTTGACAGAGAATGATGTTGGTGTGGCTGGCTCATGGCTTAGCATAGAGGAAATGTATGTTCCACCGGTTGAAAAACAAGCTGAGTTTATCAAAGGAAGCCCAGACGAAATAGCAGCCAAAATTGTTGAAATTCTAAAAGCCAGGGGGCTGATTTAAAATGGCAGAGCTTTTTGTTTTAGCCGAACATAGACAGGGGCAAATGCGAGACATAACCTTTGAAATGTTAACCAAAGGAAAAGAAATGGCGCAAAAAACTGGCGCAGAACTAACTGCTGTCTTGCTTGGCAAAGACGTTAAAGAACACGCTAAGACCTTGTCGGAGTACGCCAAAAAAGTCTTACTGGTTGAAGATGCTAAACTTGAGAACTTCAACTCCGACGCCTACCAGAAAGTGCTTACAACGCTGATTAAGGAGCATAAACCACGCTTAACAATGATTGGGCACACCTCATATGGTGTGGAGCTAGCTCCGAGACTTGCGGCATCATTGAATATTCCCCTCGCAACGGACTGCATAGACCTAGCCTTTGAAGACGATAGTTTTGTTGTGACAAGACAAATGTACGGTGGAAAAGTAAATGTAAAAGCAAGACTTCGCAAATCCGAAAGCTACATGGTGACCGTGCGTCAAGCAGTCTTCACAGCCCAAAAGCCAGCATCACCAGAAAACGGCCAAATAATCGAAGTTCCATCTCCACTGACAGAAGAAATAACGACAAAACGTTTCATACAGTATGTTCTTCCACCACCAGGCGGAGTTGACATAACAGCCGCAGAGAAGCTTGTAGGCATAGGTCGTGGAATAAAGGACCAATCTAATATGCCTATGGTTGAGGAACTGGCGAAAACGTTGGATGCGGTGCTAGCGTGTTCACGTCCCATAGTGGATAAGGGTTGGCTTCCTGCAGACCGTCAAGTAGGTTCATCGGGTAAAACAGTGAAGCCTAAGCTTTACATAGCCCTCGGCATAAGCGGCGCTTTCCAGCATGTCATGGGAATGAAAAACTCAGACCTAATCATAGCCATAAACAAAGACCCGAAAGCGCCGATATTCAGCTTCTCAGATTACGGCGTAGTTGAAGACATGTTTAAGATTGTGCCAGTGCTTAAAAACAAAATCATCGAGGTTCGTGGACAAAAAGCTTAGTAATTCTTCTTTTTCTTTTTTCTGGTAATTGAATGGCAAAACGTTTTTAGTTTTTCGAAATGTATAAGTGAAAAGTTCTGTTTCCTAACCGTTAAGAGATGGAAACGTTTGCAATTAAAAATTAAAGTCGCTGGCATAGTCCAAGGGGTAGGATTCCGCCCTTTCATCTATCACATAGCCGTAAAAAACGGGCTTAGGGGTTATGTAAGAAACAGAGGCGATGCTGGAGTTGAAATTCTCATTGAAGGCAAAGAAGACAGCATTAAAAGTTTTATGCGCGATTTGAAGGAGAAAAAGCCGCCTCTCGCACAAATTTATGACATCATTGCAACAGAAGTCGTTGAAGACGAGAAATATGAAAAGTTCACGATTTACAAGAGTTCAAAGGAAGCAGAACTTTCGGGCTCTGTTATTCCCCCAGACATAGCCATATGCAACGAATGTCTAAAAGAACTCAGAAACCCAAAAGACCCAAGATACGAGTACTTCTTCATTACATGCACTGACTGCGGTCCAAGATTCACAATCATCGAGAAATTGCCTTATGACCGTGAAAACACAACAATGCGCGAGTTTCAGATATGTGACTTCTGCAAAAAGGAATATACAGACCCCTTAAATAGACGTTTCTATGCGCAAACCGTTGCTTGCCCAAAATGCGGTCCAAAAGTTTACTTGACAACATCGAAAGGCGAGTTAATCGAGGCTGTCGACCCGGTTAGGGAGGCTGGCAAACTTCTTTCAGAAGGATTTATAGTCGCTGTTAAGGGTTATGGAGGCTTTCATGTTGCCGCCTCAACCATAAAGGATGAGCCTCTTGCTAGGCTTAGACGGGTAAAGCATAGAAAACAAAAACCCTTCGCCATTATGGCTCGAAGCTTGGAAGCAGTAAAAACATTTGCTGAAGTAGGCAGACAAGAGGAAGAGTTGCTGTTTTCCTATACACGTCCAATAGTTCTGCTCAATAAAAGTGAAAACTATTATCTTTCAGATCTGATTGCGCCTAAACTGCATAATGTAGGAGTCATGTTGCCTTACACGGGCCTGCATTACATGCTTTTTGACCAAGTGGAAGACCCCGCTTTCGTAATGACAAGCGCCAACCCGCCAAACCAACCCATAATAAAAGAAAACGAGGAAGCGTTGAAAACTCTTGGAGACACGGTTGACTACTTCCTTTTCCACAACCGAAAAATAGCTCACAGATGCGACGACTCTGTTGTGCGGATGCATGGCGAGGACACGGTTTTTATTAGGCGTTCTAGGGGCTATGCGCCCGCACCCATCATGCTTAAGAAAAAGGCCATGCGTTGTGTTGTTGGGTTGGGCGGGGAGCTGAACAACACTGCTTGTGTTTTGCTTGGAAACAAAGCGTTCATATCTCAGCATATAGGCGATGTGGAAAACGTCGAAACAAGAGAATTCCTAGAAAACGCAACAAAACACCTTATACGCTTAACAAACAGCAAAGTGGAAATGGTTGCTTGCGACCTGCATCCGAAATTTACGACCACTAAGCTTGCTAAAGATTTGGCGAAAGAAAATGGTTGGCAAATGATCCAAGTGCAGCATCATTACGCTCACATAGCCGCCTTGATGGTTGAGCACGATGTGGAGGAGGTTGTAGGCGTTTGCTGCGATGGTTACGGATATGGCGCCGACGGCGGAGCATGGGGTGGAGAAATTCTCCTATGCACAAGAGAATCCTACAACTTCAAGCGTTTAGCCCATCTTGAAAAACAACCTCTAATCGGCGGAGACTTGGCTGCACGTTATCCACTAAGAATAGCGGCTGGAATACTCTACAAAAAAGTAGATTTGAGAGACTGGCTGTTTGAGAATAAACAACATTTTCCACATGGCGAAAGCGAGATCCAAGTAATTCTACACCAACTTGAAAACAGCCGTAACATTATTGAAACAACTAGTTGTGGAAGGGTTTTGGATGCTGTTTCCGCCGTGTTAGGCGTATGCTATGAACGCACATATGAGGGCGAGCCAGCCATGAAACTTGAATCAACCGCCTTAAAGGGCAAAGACGTTTTGAAGCTAAACCCAATAATAAAAAGCGACACGTTAGACACTACACAATTGCTCCTAGAGATATTTGAAAACAAAAAGAAGCATCATGTGGCTGATTTGGCTTACTCCGCTCATGTTTATCTGGCTAATGGCTTAGCCACTCTAGCCATAGAAAAAGCATTCGAAAACAATGCTGAGACTGTTGGTTTTTCCGGCGGGGCTGCGTGCAACGAAATACTAGCTTCTCATATGCGAAAAACAGTGGAAGAAGCTGGTTTAAGGTTTATTGCCCATAAAGTTGTTCCACCAGGCGACGGCGGGCTCTCTTTTGGTCAAGCAGTTGTAGGTGGATTTTTCCAGTTTAAACCATAACTGATTTATTGACGTAAAACTCTGCTATTCTTTCGATGGGCTATGTGTTTGGCGATTCCAGCGAAGGTCATAAGCCTAAAAGATGATAAGGCTCAAGTGGATTTCGGAGAAGGCGTTTTAAGAGAGGTGAACGTGACTCTTGTAGACGCTAAAGTAGGCGACTACGTTCTTGTCCACGCGGGTTATGCCATCCAAGTTTTAAGCGAAGAAGAAGCACATGAAACGTTAAAGCTATGGAGCGAAATCCTTGAAGCCTCCTCCGAAATCGAACAAAAAAGAGACCGTTGATGGAAATGACTGAAAAGTTAAGATTTAGAGACCCGGAAACAGCAAAACGTGTAACAGAAAAAATTCGGGAAATCGCTCCGAAAAAAGAAACTGTGAAAATATGTCATGTCTGCGGCACACACGAATGGACCATAACACATTTCGGCATAAGAAGCCTCCTACCCGAAACAGTCGAAGTCATTGCTGGACCAGGCTGCCCAGTCTGTGTGACTCCAGCCTCTGAAATTGACGAGGCGATACAGCTAGCCAAAAAAGGTGTTACAGTCACATGTTTTGGTGATGTGCTCCGGGTTCCCGGTTCTGAAGGTTCTTTATTGGATGCTAAAGCTGACGGGGCTGATGTTCGAGTTGTTTACGGCGTTGGTGACGCGGTTAAAATGGCTAGGCAAGAGCCAAACATGGAATTCGTGTTTTTCGCCATAGGTTTCGAAACCACCGCGCCGTCCACGGCGACTGAGGTCTTGCATAAACCGCCCCTAAACCTCAGTTTCCTGGTTTCGCATAGGCTTATCCCCCCAGCTATGGAGCTTCTCTTAGGAATAGGTGACCTGCGCATTGACGGTTTTATTGCGCCTGGCCACGTAAGCACTATTATAGGTTTGAAGCCTTACGAGGTTTTTCCAAAAGCGTATCGTATGCCAACGGTCATAGCTGGATTCGAACCCTTAGATGTCCTATTCGCCATATACATGATTCTTAAACAACTAAGAGAACGGATAGCGCGTCTGGAAAACGAGTATAAACGCGCGGTCAACACTGAAGGAAATTTGAAAGCGCAACAATTAATGAAGGAGGCTTTTGAAACCGTCAACGGAGGTTGGAGGGGATTAGGCGTGTTGCCAAACTCCGCGCTGAAACTTAAAAAAGAATTTGCAAGTTACGATGCACGAGAAAAGTTTGATGTCAAAATCAAGTTTGGCAAAGACCTGCTGCCCGGATGTCAATGCCATCTTGTAATAATTGGCAAAATTAAACCAACAGAATGTCCCCTTTTTATGAAGACTTGCACTCCGCAAAAACCGAGAGGCGCATGCATGGTGAGTATAGAAGGCACATGCAGAATATGGGCAAAGGCAACAACGAAACAAATGATAGCTTAAGAAAACTCGCTTTAAAGGATTGAGCTAAAGCTTTGTGGAAAAGTTTTTTATCTAGAAAGATGCAAAACCAATCATCGAGGTTTATTAGATGAGTATCGAATCAAGCAAAACATTAGGCGGCGTAGGCGCCGTATTGCTGGTTATCGGTTTTCTCGGTTTCTTCGCAGCAGGTCCCACACTTTTATTGTGTCTCGTCGGCATTATACTGATTTTAATTGCTTTGAAGGGCTTTGCAGACCACTATCAAGAAAGCGGCATATTCAACAATGCTCTCTACGGGTTCATCACACTAATAATAGGCGTGGTAGCATTTTTTGCAGTGTTAGTGGCAATGGTTATAATGGCGATTTCCGGACTGGGCATCTCAAACCCGCTTGCAATCCAAAATTATTTCATGGACATGGGCAACCTCTGGACCTTTATTGGATCCCTCTTAGTAGCCTTTGTCATACTTTTCATATTCGTCGTCGCTTCAGCGGTGTTCGTTAGAAAATCATTGGACAGTCTTTCAGCAAAATCAGGCGAAAAAATTTTTGGAACCGCGGGCTTGCTTTGGCTGATAGGCGCTGTGCTAACAATAATTTTTGTGGGTTTTATACTGATTTGGATTTCATGGATACTTATGGCTGTAGGATTCTTCTCTATCAAAACAACGACCGCCCAACCAACAGCAACGCAGACTTCATCGCCTCCGCCATAAAACCCAAAAGTCGCTTCACTTTTCTTTTTTTTTACATATTAAAGTTTAAACAATAGTATGTCTTACTTAGGATAGAGGTTTGCTGAAAATGGGTGCTCAAGATGACAGAACCTACACTGGTGTATGTATTGATTGTGGCTCGCCTTTAATGTTGTATGAAGTTGATTTTGAGAAGAATAGGCGGATTATGCAGTGTACCCGCTGCGGCTTGTACCATTTTTATAAGAAGGACTTTTTTGGTAAATGGAAACTCGTGAAGGCTGGTCGCGTTTCAGATTTATGGAAAAGTTCGAAATGATGAGGCTTTTCAGCAGATTCTTGGAACAGGGTCTCCCAAGGGTCTAGAAATAATTCTTTTGCCGCCTACAACAGTTTGCATAGCCACACCGCTAAAGTCTGCGGTGGCTTCGCCTATGATCTCCGCTTCTTTTCCCTCACTTGTCTCCCTAAGAAAATTTAAGGCTTCAGCTGCTTTTTCTCTAACAACTCCTATGATTATTTTTCCTTCGTTTCCAACTTCAAGCGGATCTAAACCAAGCATTTCGCATGCCGCTCGCACATCCTCTCTTATTGGAATTTTGTCTTCGTGAATTAGTATGCCTACTTGGGATTTCTCGCTGAACTCATTTAAGGCGTCGGCTAAACCGCCACGTGTCGGATCTTTCATGGCAGTTATTCCGCCCACTTCGGCGAGTAAACTTTGGATTAAGCGATTTAGGGGCTTTACGTCTGATTTTATGCCGCTTCCGAAGCTTAGTCCCTCCTGTGCAGATAAAACCGCCAAACCATGGTCGCCAATAGTTCCTGAAACAATTATTTTATCGCCAGCACGCAAGTTTGAGTCTAAAACCCAACGTGCCTTAAAATCACTTCTGAAACGCCTTACAACCTCGATGTTTCTATCTAGGGCAACTGTTCTTTTGCCAATTCCAGAAACATTTATTATGCAGCCGCCGAGACTTCCTTTCTCAACAACTTTAGTGTCACCAGTAACTATGTTAACACCAGCTTCTTTACATGTTTGCTGCATACTGGCCAAAATCTTTTCAAAATCAGCCATGGCTAAGCCTTCTTCCAAAACAAGACCGCAAGCTAAGGCGTATGGTTCAGCTCCCAAAGCCGCGATATCATTTACAGTACCGGAAACAGCTAAGCGTCCGATATCCCCACCGGGAAAGAAAATGGGCTTAACAGCGTGCGAGTCACTTTTAAGAACCACATCACCGACAACAGCGGCATCATCCAGAACGTCAAGTGGCACCTCAAAATCGACTGCGTTGCTAAAATAATTTACAATGTAATTTTTTATAAGGTCATGCATGACCGTTCCGCCGGCACCATGCAACATGGTTATACGCTCATTTTTAACAATCAATTCTCCACCCTCGCTTTAACGCTGAATATCCTTAACTCTAAAAGTTAGACATAAACGAATCGCAAAATCAAAGGGCGGCTCACCAATCATTTAAATTGAAAAACAGTTGATACTGCCATGGAGCAAGAAAAGGTATTTCCTAATTGCCGCGGCATCTATTCTCCGGGGAACAAAAGGTATTTTTAGAAAATTTGCTTTTCCCCAAGGCGTTAATCTTGTTCCAATTTAATATTTTGGTTTGGCTTTTGGAATGTTTACAAGTGCGCTCTTCGCACCTTTTTACTTCTTAAATAGTTAAAAAGCTGAGGAAACCTTACACAAACTGGACTTCAATAGTTTATGACTATGAAATAGGCGCAATTGTTCTACTCTTTCATAAATCGGAATTAAAAATGACTGAAGCCCCGCATGTCTCATGTTTCTCCTATGTAACGAAGATGTTTTTACTAAAATTAAGGTTTATAAGGCTTAATTCTGTCTGAAAATGCTCCAGTTAAAGGAAAACATTATAAATCGCTATGACGCTGTTCAATTGCACAGTTGGAGCGCGCACAAAGTGCCAAAATGGGGATACTCCATAACGAAAGAGGAATTAGACCCTGAAAAAACCGTGAAGGCTAGTGGACGAGAGGTTAGGGTATCCCCTAAATCAGCGCGGGAGATATGTAAAACAATTAAAGGTATGATGCTGGCTCAAGCGAAACAATTTTTAAAAGATGTCATGGCAAAAAGAATGGCGGTTCCCTTTAGAAGGTTCAAAAAGAAAGCTGGGCACCGTCACGGACTTGAAAAAGCTTATACAGGCAGATACCCTGTAAAAGCAGCCAAGTACATTTTAAGGGTGCTTGAAGGTGCAGAAGCAAACGCAGAGTATAAAGGCCTAGACGCTGAAAGACTTCGTATAATCCATGCCTCTGCTTACCCTGGGATGAAAGTCAAAAGGTATACACCAAGAGCTTTTGGAAGGGCAACACCAAAATTTGAAACATTATGTCACATTGAAATAGCTTTAGAAGAACAGCCAGAAATAGGGGAAGAAACATAATGTCCATAGTCAAACGTTTTATAACAGAATCCGTGAAAAAGGCGGAAATAGACGAATTCTTGCAGAAGAAACTTGAAAAAGCAGGATACGGCGGAGTAACCATCTCAAAAACTCCCTTGGGCACTCACATTGTAATTTACGCGATGCGCCCAGGCTTAGTAATAGGGCGTGGAGGGGAAACAATGAGGGAACTTGCAAACATCTTAGAAGAGAATTTTAAGATTTCAAACCCTCAGATCTCTGTTTCCGAAATAGAGGTTCCAGAACTGAACGCTTATGTTGTGGCCTCGCGGATTGCAGCGGCGCTGCAGCGAGGAGTACATTTTAGGCGTGCAGGTTTTTGGGCTCTAAACCAAGTTATGGAGGCGGGCGCCCTCGGAGCAGAAATAATCATAAGCGGAAAGCTGAGGACTGAAAGGGCAAGATACGAGAAGTTCCGGGCTGGATACTTGCCGAAATGTGGAGACCCTGCCTTAAAGTACATGCGGAAAGCTGAGTTTCATGTTCAACTAAAACCGGGCATATTTGGCGTGAAAGTTAGGATAATGCCTCCGGATGCGAAGTTTCCAGACAAGTTCGAAATATTTGGAGAAATTCCGCCGGAAGAAAAGGTCATGGAAGAAAAAACAGAAGAGTTGAAAGAGGAAGAGGGGGAGGCAGAGGAATAAGATGCCCGTACTGCGAATTAAAGAGATTCGAGATATGCCCTCCGAAGAACGATTAAAAAAATTGAACGAGTTAAGAACTGAACTGTTAAGGTTAAAAACCATGATTAAGGCAGGTGGCACGGTAGAAAACCCTGGAAGAATAAAGGAACTGCGCAGAACTATTGCACGAATACTAACAATAGAACATGAACAAAAGCTTAGAAGCGAGAAGGCAGCAGTGGGGAAGAAGAAATGAAGGTGACGCCAGACATAGTTCGATGCGAGTTTATAGGAACGGAGGCTGCGGTTGCCAAAAGCAAACATCCGGGTTACATTGGGATACGCGGCAAAGTAGTAGATGAAACAAAAAACACTTTTACGATTTTACATGAAGGAAAAAGGAAGGTCATTATAAAAGAAACAGCAGTTTTCCGCTTCAATTTTTTTGACGGAACCATTGTTGAAATTGATGGTAAACTCCTTGTAGGCAGACCTGAAGAACGCCTTAAAAAGCGCATTAGGAGGTTATGGTAATGCCTTTAACGTTCAAAAAGCCTAAAGAGTCCTGCAACGACAGAAACTGTCCATTCCACGGCGATCTTCCAATAAGAGGGCGCATCTTGGAAGGAGTTGTTGTAAGCTCAAAAATGGACAAGACAGTTATAGTGGAACGTGAGTATCTCCATTACGTTCCAAAATTTCTTAGATACGAGAAAAGGCATAGCCGTATACCATCCCACAACCCTCCATGCATAAACGCAAAAGAAGGAGACCGCGTCACAATAGCGGAATGCCGCCCAATAAGCAAAACTGTGTCGTTTGTTGTTGTAGACAAACACAAGGAGGAAGAATAGCATGGCAACGAAGGCTAAACAGAGGGCTCTAGTTGCGAAGGGAATGCTTGGACATGGACCAAAAATATCTAGGGGACTGCCCACAGGCTCCATGTTAAAGTGCGCTGACAACACTGGAGCCAGAGAACTACGTCTAGTCCAAGTTATGGGCTATAAGGGGAAACTGCGGCGTTACCCCTCTGCTGCTGTGGGCGACAGAGTAATCGTATCAGTTAGGCATGGAACCCCGGACATGAGAAAGAAAATTTTCCAAGCTGTTATCGTGAGACAGAGAAAACCATATAGAAGAACTGACGGTGTATGGGTTCAGTTTGAGGACAATGCCGCTGTCATAATAACTCCCGACGGAGAAATGAAAGGTTCGGAAATTCGCGGTCCAGTAGCGAAGGAGGCGGCAGAAAGATGGCCGAGAATAGCAAGTGCCGCCAGCATAATAATATAGGGTGAAAATGCATGCAAGCGCTAAAACAATCTGCAAAACCCTCTAAACAACGAAAAATACTGCATCAAGCACCAGACCACATACGCCACAAGCTTTTAGCCGCGCCTCTTTCACCTGAACTTAAAGCCGAATACGGCGTAAACGCTATACCAGTGAGAAGCGGCGACACAGTTCGTATCATGCGTGGAGACCATAAGGGATTTGAAGGGAAAATCACACGCGTAGATAGGAAGAAATTCCGAATATACGTGGAGGGTTTAACGAGGGAAAAGGTTGATGGATCAACAATATTTGTTCCAGTTCATCCATCTAAAGTTATAATTACACGGCTAAATCTCGATGACAAATGGCGAAAAGGGGTTTTAGAAAGGAAAAAAGTGGCTCGCAAGGAATTGGAAAAAGCTGTGGAAGTGAAAGAAGAAGTAGTTGAAGAAAAAATACTTGTAGAAGAGGAAAAATCAAGGAAGAGAGAAGTAGAAACCGCAAAAAAGCCTGTGAAAAAGGATGCAAAAACTGAGAAGGTTGAAGAAAAAGAGGTTAAGACAAAAACAAAGAAAAAACAGAAAATCGCCCAGAAAAAAGAGGGAGAGGAATAAACTTTGGGTAAAAAGGGTGGATCAACAGGGTTAAAGCGGAAACCTGCTCCGAAATTCTGGCCTATTCCAAGAAAGGAGTTTGTGTGGGCTGTAAAACCTTCCCCGGGACCGCATTCCCTTGAAAATTGCTTACCCCTAGCCATAGTTCTACGGGACATCCTTGGGTTTGCTAAGACAAGGAAAGAGGCTAAACTCATAGTTTCACAAGGTAAAGTCTATGTGGACGGCAAAATTAGACGAAAAGACGATTTCCCTGTGGGGCTTATGGACGTAATTACAATACCTGAAGCAAACGCTTTTTTCCGCGTCTTGCCTTCTCATAAAGGTTTCATCCTTCACCAGATTAGCAAAGAAGAAACAAGCTTTAAGTTGTGTCGAATAGAAAATAAGACCTGCATTAAAAAAGGTCATGTGCAACTCAGCCTCCACGACGGTTCAAACATCTTAGTGAAAGTTACAGATCCCCAAAATCCACAAGAGTATGTTTATGAAACCTTAGACACTTTGAAGATAAGTCTTCCAGATAGGCGGATTATGGAGCATGTTAAGATAAAAGAGAATGTTTTGGCGATAATAACTGGTGGGAAAAACATTGGGAAATATGGAAAAATTGTGGAGATTAAAAGAACGAAAGGTGAAAGACGAAGGAACGCCCTGGTGGTGATTGAGGACGAGAAGGGCAACCGTTACCAAACAACACTAAACTTTGTTTTCGCAATAGGCGAAACAAAACCACTTATATCGATACCGGAGGTCGCTGCTATTGTCTGAAGATGAAATCCGCAAGAAATGGGAAGAGCATCCCATGTTAAAACCAAGGATTGAAAAAGTCGTCGTTAACATTAGTGTCGGGAAATCTGGCGAGCCACTAGAAAAAGCTGCGAAGGTTTTAAAGGATTTAACAGGTCAAATGCCCTGTAAACGGAAAGCAAAGAAGACAATCAGGGATTTCGGGATTAGAAAAGGCGAACCAATAGCCTGCATAGTTACGCTAAGAAAGCAAAAGGCGCTGGATTTCTTAAAAAAGGTTTTACAAGTAATTGATAACAAAATTCCAAAGAAAAGTTTTGACAAGCACGGCAACTTTTCCTTTGGCATAAAGGAGCACATAGAGATACCAGGCGTAAAATACGACCCTGATGTTGGCATATTCGGGATGGATGTCTGCGTCACCCTAAGCCGCTCCGGATATCGAGTTAAAGAGCGACGAATTGAAGGAACGAATATTGGTGCAAGACATATGTTGACACCTGAAGAAGCCATGGTTTTCGTTAAAGACGTGTTAGGAGTGGAAATTGTTTAGGAGGGAAGCGTTATATGGCTAAACATAGGCCTAAAAAGGAAAGAAAGTATGGTAAGGGTGCTAGGCCATGCAGCAGATGCGGAGCTTATGGACCCATAATTAGACGTTATAATTTATATTTGTGTCGGCATTGTTTTAGGGAAGTAGCTAAGAAACTTGGCTTCAAAAAATATGAATAGCGAGGAAAATCTCATGGATACTTTGGCAAATGGCTTGACAACAATCATAAACAACGAGATGCGAAACAAGCGGGAGTGCGTGATTAGCCCAGCCTCTAAACTTTTGGGTCGGGTGCTGAGGATTATGCAGTTAAACGGTTACATTGGAGAGTTCGAATTTATTGACGATGGACGTTCTGGGAAATTTAAGGTTCAGCTTTTGGGAAGAATAAACAGGTGTGGAGCCATAAAACCACGCTTCCCTGTTAGAATAGAAGAATTTGAAGAGTGGGAGAAAAAGTTTCTTCCCTCAAGGGACATTGGCATCTTAATTGTTTCAACTCCTAAGGGAGTAGTGTCTCATAAAGAGGCTAAGGAAAAGCGCGTTGGGGGCAGACTGTTAGCATTTGTCTATTAGAAAGGTGTCATTTTATGCGGGCTGTTGAAATCTCAAAAACAATTCAAGTTCCAGAAGACGTGGAAGTGACTGTTGAGGGAAGGAAAGTTACAGTTAAAGGAGCGAAAGGGACATTAACCCGAGACTTTTCCCAAGCCCCAGTTTCAATCGAGGTTAACGATAAAACAATTAGAGTTTGGACTGAGTGGCCCCGCAAAAAAGAGGCCTCTCTCGTAGGCACGGTTTGTTCTCATATTCAAAATATGATTACGGGAGTTAGGAAAGGGTTCTCCTATAAGCTAAAGATAGTTTTTTCTCATTTTCCAATTTCGGTCAAGGTTAAGGACAAAGTAGTTTTAATAGAAAATTTCACCGGCGAGCGCAATCCGAGGAAAGCCAAAATTATCGGAGACGTGCAAATTAAAGTCCAGAGCGAAGACATAATAGTTCAAGGTATAAACCTTGAAGACGTAAGTCAAACAGCAGCAAACATCGAGCAAGCCACCAAAGTGAAGAGAAAAGACCCGAGGGTTTTCTTGGACGGCATATACATTTATGAGCGCAGCGAAGGGATGGAAGCATGATGGAACAGAAAGCAATAACAAAAGAAAAAGTCCTTCAAATGCGAGAACGCATCAAAAAGAAAAAGCCAAACTTTGTTAGGCAAGAAAGCTGGCGGTACATTCGCTTAAAAGAGAGCTGGCGCAAACCAAAAGGCATAGACAACAAGATGCGAAGAAAAATCAAGGGTTGGCCACCAACAGTAAACGTTGGTTACAGGGGACCAAAAGTTGCTAGAGGCCTTCATCCATCAGGCTATGAAGAGGTGCTGGTGCATAATCCCGCCGAAATCCGGAAGGTTAACCCAAAAACTCAGGTTGTGCGCATTGCTCACACGGTTGGCAAGAGAAAAAAAATTAAAATCATTGCTGAGGCGAGGAAGAAGAAAATCACCATCGTGAACCTCAAAGAAGTCAAGGAGAAAGTTGAAGAGAAGAGGGAAAAAGTGAAAGAGACGACAAAGGAAATAGACGAACAAGAAGAAAATAAAGCTGAGGAGAAAAAACAGGGAAAAAAGCGGAAGAGGAAAAGAAACAGTGAGGGCGGTGCAAAAGAAGGATGACGAGCCTAAAAAGCCAGCGGCGTCTTGCAGCCAAAATATTAAAGGTTGGGCAAAACAGGGTTTGGATAGATCCTAAAAGAGTGGATGATGTTGAAACTGCAATAACAAGAGAGGAAATTCGCAAACTAATTCATGAAGGCATTATTAAACCGCTGCCAGAGGAGGGTGTAAGTCGAGCAAGAGCTCGAACAGTGCATTTGAAAAAGAAGGTAGGAAGGCGGCGTGGGCCAGGTAGTAGAAGCGGGGGGCTCCATTCTAAAATTTCGAAGAAGGACGCTTGGATGGCTAAGATTAGGGCTTTGAGAAAGAGACTTCGTGAACTAAAGGCGGATAAAATCATTACAGAAACAACTTATCGGAAACTCTACAAGATGGCAAACAGCGGAAGGTTCGCATCTGTCGCCGATTTAGAACGTCACCTAAAGGCAGAGGGACTCTGGAGGAAAAGATGATGGCTAGGAACGCACGCTATTGTGTCCCATTTCGGCGAAGAAGACAGGGAAAAACAGATTATAGAAAAAGAAAGGCATTGTCACTTTCCGGCAAGCCTCGCCTCGTTGTGCGTGGCACATTAAATAACATTATTGCCCAGATCGTTGTCGCTAAACCCTATGGCGATGAGGTTTTGATTTCGGCGCACAGCAGAGAGTTGACAAGAAAGTATGGATGGAAGGCTCATAGAGGAAACATTCCAACAGCTTATTTAACTGGGCTTCTATGCGGGTTGAAGGCTAAGGCTAAGGGAATAAGCGAGGCAATTTTAGATATTGGATTGCATTTTCCTTCTAAAGGCTCAAGGGCTTTAACCGTGTTGAAAGGAGCCTTAGATGCTGGAATGAATATTCCTCATGGTGAGGAGAAACTTCCAGACGAAGAGCGAGTGAAAGGTGAGCACATCGCGAGGTATGCAAAAACTTTGGCTTCCAACCCCGCAGAATACAATCTTCGATTTTCAAAATACCTGGAAAACAAGCTTCAACCGGAAAGTCTTCCAGAACATTTTGAAGAGGTCAAAAAAGCCATAATCGCTGAGTTTGGGAGGTAAAAGGAGTTGACAACGGAAAGTAAAACTGCTGGAAATTTGGAGCAATGGGTTCCCAAAACACGTGTTGGAAAAATGATTCAAGAAGGCAAAATCACCTCAATGGAAGAGGTCTTTTTAGGCGGTTTCAAAATTCGTGAACCCCAAATTGTTGACGCTCTGCTTCCAGACATTCAAGAAGAGGTCATAAACATAAACTTAGTTCAAAAACAAACGGACGCTGGCGAAAAGTCAAGGTTTAAGGCGATTGTGGCTGTTGGAAATAGAGATGGATACATAGGTTTAGGATCTGGGAAAGCAAGCCAAGTGCGAACAGCCATAGAGAAGGCTGCCGTGGATGCTCGCCTAAACCTAGTTCCTGTTAGGCGTGGTTGTGGAAGTTGGGAGTGCGGTTGTGGTAAACCTCACTCGGTACCCTTCCAGGTTGAAGGCAAATGTGGCGGTGTAAAAATAGTTATGGTTCCTGGACCAAGAGGTCTAGGTCTTGTTGCGAGCGAAGTTGCAAAAGTAATTTTAGGTTTGGCTGGAATCAAGGACTGTTGGACTAGAAGTTATGGTTCAACAAGAACTGTTCCGTCATTTGCATACGCCGTCTTTGATGCGTTGAAGAAAACCTACAGCCTAATAACTCCCACGGATTGGGTGAGGTAGTTGGACGAGAAAATCGAAGAACGCAAATGCTTGGCGGTTGTAAGAGTTCGCGGCACTATAAGCGCCTCGAAAGACGTTAGGGAAACCCTGAAAATGCTCCATTTAACAAGGAACAACTACGCCATACTGCTTGATAATAGGCCGTCATTTCTTGGGATGCTGAAAACCGCGCAGAGCTTAATAACATGGGGCGAAGCATCGAAAGAGATAGTGTACCTTCTAATAAAGGAAAAGGGTGAACTGGTCGGAGACAAGAAGTTAACCGAAGAATATGCCCAGAAAATTGGTTATAGCTCCCTAAAAGATCTCGCAGAGGCTGTTTTCAGCTGCCGTGCAGAATACTGGAAGCTGCCAAACGTTAAGCCCGTTTTCAGGCTTCATCCGCCTACGAAGGGCTTTAAGGGAAAGATAAAGAAAAGCTACGGTATGGGCGGCGAACTTGGCTATCGAGGAGAAAAAGTTAACGAACTCATAAAGCGGATGATCTGATTTTTAACATTTTTTTATCCGATACATTTTATAGCCACTTTTGAAATGCCTTTGTATCCGAGGGGAGTGTTGATTGAGCGCGAGATGGCGTAGAAACAAGAAACTGCGGAAGCGATTCAATGTTGTAACGAGACGTAGCGAAACTCGTGAAAAGAATTTTTCTAGAATTTTTCGAGCTAAGAATCCTAAGGGTAGATGGCCGGCTTATCCATACAAGTATTTTGCTCCAAAAAGCCTTACTGTGAAAGAGTATAAGTGGATAGAGCCTCTTATCGACATTATTGAAGACAAAGACGAAATTGTTGTTGTTGCGGGGCTGGCTGGTTTCAAGAGAGAAGATCTTAAAATCCGTGCAGAAAATAAACAGTTGGTATTATCTGCTGAGGCTGTGGACCGCAAATACCATAAGAGCCTAAATCTTCCAGAAAAGGTTATTCCAACAACGATGCGTACAACATATAAGAATGGTGTGCTTGAAATAAGGTTAAAAAGAGCTGCTGAAGAGAAACCGATAGATAAATTGGCTGGTTAAAAAATGCCTCATAAACTTAGAAAAATCAGAAAAAAGCGGGGTTCGAGGACTCAAGGTTATGGTAGGGTAGGTCAACACAGAAAGTCAGGGTCAAAAGGTTATCGGAAGGCCGGACGGCATAAGCATCTATGGTCTTATGTCATAAAGTATGAACCAGAATACTTTGGGAAAAAGGGTTTCACATCTCCTAAAAGTTTGAGAAGAAAAGTGAAAACTATAAATGTTGGAAAACTTGACGAGATTGCTGAGAAGGTTTCTGTTGAAGAGAAAAATGGGAAATTCCTCATAGACCTAACAAGCCTTGGCTATACAAAGCTTCTTGGAACTGGAAAAATTACAAAGCCGCTAATAGTCAAAGTGGCTTCATGCTCGAGGTCGGCAGCCGAGAAGATAAAAGAGGCTGGCGGAGAAATTGTAACAGGAGAGGTAAAAGAAGAGGAATTAACGGAAGAGGTAGAAAAAGAGGGAGAGTAAAAACTAATCCATGGCTGGCAGATTCCTAAATCTGTTTAAACCAATTGCAAGAGTTCTACCAGAAGTGAAGGCTCCAGAACGGAGAGTACGGTTTAACGAGAAACTGTTCTGGACAGCCTTGGTTGTGATAATATACCTTGTAATGGCAGTAACCCCCCTCTATGGCATCCCTCCAACCGCAGAGGAACGATTCAGTGCTCTAAGAATAATTTGGGCTTCAAGCCACGGTACCCTCATGGAACTGGGAATCGGTCCCATAGTCACGGCTGGATTAATACTGCAGCTTTTAGTTGGCTCAACCATGATAGAATGTGACATGTCTCGCCCAGAAGACAGAAGCCTCTTCACGACAGCGAGCAAAGCTTTTGCCATAATTCTCACAGGGGTTCAAGCAGCAGCCTACATACTTAGTGGAATGTACGGCGATTTATCTAGCACGATAAGGATAATGGTTTTCTTACAGCTATTAGCTGCTGGAATAATCGTGCAGTTGCTGGACGAACTTGTTCAAAAGGGATGGGGCTTCGGCAGTGGAATAAGCCTCTTCATAATGGCTGGTGTTGCACAACAAATATTCCTTGCATGCTTCAACCCGTCTCCACCAGTTGATGAATATGGCAGTTATGGAATTTTTGTGGCATTAGCGCAAACAATAATGAGCGGAAAACCGGTGGCAGGCTTATTATTAAGGGGGAACTATCCATCCTTGATAGGTTTTATAGCTACAATAGCAGCCTTTTTGGTGATAATTTACATGGAAGGTGTAAGAGTAGAATTGCCATTGTCTTATGCTGGTTACAGAGGTTTCCGAAGCCGATATCCAATAAAACTTCTGTACGTATCCAACTTGCCAGTAATTTTTGCATCCGCTCTCTTCGCCAACATATTCATCTTCTCGCAGCTCTTTTGGAGCATGTTTGGTGGTCAAAAAGAGAATGGAACCGGAATACTCTGGATAGACATTTTGGGACAGTTTAGATGGAACAAAGAGGGTAGCACGCCCAGTCTCGAGCCTGTTGGAGGCCTTGTTTATTATGTTACAGCACCGCACAGTCTCTTAGATGTTGCTGCCCGTCCAGATCGAGCATTGGGTTATCTTGCGATTCTAATTGTTTTCTGCGTTGTTTTCTCGCTCACTTGGCTTGAGGTTGGCGGTTTAGGACCATCAACCGTGGCTAAACAACTGGTTGATGCTGGCATGCAGATTCCTGGATACAGACGCTCTGAAAAGGCTATTGAATCCATTCTTAAGCGTTACATTCCAGCAGTTACGGTTCTCGGCGGAATAATTGTAGGGCTGATTGCTGGTATTTCAGATTTCCTCGGAGTTTTCGGTTCGGGAATGGGCATTCTACTTTCTGTGGGTATAATATATCAATATTATGAAATTTTGGTTAGGGAAAGAGCTGCCGAAATGTATCCAGCCTTCCGAAGAATATTTGGAGAATAAAACCCGAACGTAGAAGCAAAAATAGTTATTAACTGGACTTAAACAAAAGCAATTAAGCAAGTTTGAACGCGCAAAATGGTGAAATATATATGAGTGCTGGAATACCCATGGCTACGATACAAATTATGTTAATCAGCCTAACCATTTCCTTTGCGGTGTCTTCTCTTAACCGCCTTTTAATAAGCAAATTTGTTGGTTGGAAACAATATAAAGTAATGCAAAAAGAAATCGCTGAATACCAAGCTCAACTAACTAAAGCAATGCGCACAAAGGACAAGAAGCTCATGGAGAAAATAAAAAAGAAAGAACCACAAATTATGAATATGCAAAAGAAATTGCTTAAACCGCAACTGGCTTTATTCGGACTTTACCCGATTTACTTCATAATTTGGCCGATACTAACACCTATGTATAGCGGAAATGTTGCGTACATCCCTGGAATCGGCGGAATACCCTTCATTTACTGGTACATGATTTGCTCCTTGCTTTTTGGGGTACTTTCCTCTAGACTTTTGGGTATGATGTCCATGGAATAGGAGGATGAGAGCTTGCCGCAACCTCATTTACGCACAAGAAGCAGAAAGCGCATAGAAAAATCCTTGCCTGGCGGGAAAAACAAAGTATACTTTAAAAAGGAAAAGCCACGGGGTCCTTCATGTTTTCTGTGTGGCAAGCCAATAGCGGGATTTCCACGTTTAACTTCGTCGGAAACAAGCAAGCAAAACCGAAGCAAAAGAAGAGTTTGGCGTCCTTATGCTGGGCAGGTTTGTCATAGCTGCCTAAAAAACGCTTTAAAGCAAACGGCAAGAACGATGTAAACAGTTGAGGAACGCCAATGACTGTTGGTAGAAAATCCAGAAAAGCAACCAAAGAGCCAGTTGTCATTTGCATTTCAGGGATGGCTGGGAGCGGAAAAAGCACCGTAGCGAAGATGCTTGCAGAAAGATACGGGCTGAAGTACTATTCCGGTGGAGATGCGCTGAAAGAACTAGCTGCAGAAAAAGGCCACGAGCCCTTTAAACGCGGATGGTGGGAAAGCGAAGAAGGCATACGTTTCATAAAAGAAAGGGAAAATGACCCAAAATTCGATAAAGCGGTTGACAAAAAACTAATGGAGCTAGCGCAGCAAGGAAATGTTATTTTAGACAGTTGGGCTATGCCGTGGCTTTTAAAGAAGGGTTTCAAAATATGGCTTGAAGCCTCCCTTGAGAAGAGAGCAGAGAGGATAGCTAAAAGGGATAACATAACTGTTAAAGAAGCCGTAGAAGCCATAAAGAGAAAAGAAGAGGGAACAAAAACCATTTACAAAAAGCTTTACGGTTTTGACCTCGGGGAAGATTTTGCGCCATTTCACCTAATTTTGGACACTGACAACTTGACACAAGAAGAAGTTTTTCAAATCCTATGCAAAGTGATAGACGGCGTCGTGCTTAAGTCGGAGACAACTTAGCATTTTGGTTCACGTGTCTTTGCGTAAATTTTAAGGCTTCTGAAGCTTTTTATATCAATCTTCTATAATAGAAATTTCTGGAAGTCGTGTTGCAAATGAAAATGGAGAGAGGCGTTTTCAGAACATACCATTTAGTGTTTGGCATTTTTGCTGGAATAATGGCTTCGTTCACACTCTCATTTTTCTTTCATACAAACATTGAATTGACATTCATGCTCTTAATCTTCAACATCCTTTACATCCTTCTCACATTCCCTCTGGATGGAGCGTTGATGAAGAAGCTGTGCATGTTGTTATTGGGAAATGTTATTTGCTTGATTTGGAATAGCCTCTTTCTTATGTTCGCTGTTGCCACCGCTGAATACTTTGCTGGCTTTTTCGATGTGCTATACATAATTCTCAATCCTTTTTTAAATCTCATATGGGTTGTCTCCTTTTGGTCTATTAGTCTAACTATTTTTGCCGTTCCAAGGAGAGAATCTGAGGCCTAAGCATGCTTATTGAATTTTTAGAAGCAGTATTCGTCATTTTAGTAGTCTTAATGGTTGCCTACCTCGTCAGACATTACATTTTCGCTATGACGGCCATTAAAAACGCGGGTAAAAATAAAAAGGCTATTAATAATATTGTAGACACTGTCTGTCAGCCCACCGTTTCCATTTTAATCCCTGCGCGGAACGAGGAAAAAGTTATTGGAAGAATTCTTCAACGAATGACTGAGCTAACGTACCCAAAAGACAAATTACAAGTTATAGCCATTAATGATGCTTCCACAGATGTCACCGGACAAATTGCAGAGGAATACTCAAAGAAATATAGCTTCATCAATGTGGTGCATAGAAGCCAACATGAAGGAGGACGAGGTAAAGCCTCTGCACTTAACGCTGGACTTAAATACGCTAAACATGAAATCATCATGTGTTTTGATGCGGATTATTACCCCCAAAGAGACATTATAGAAAAACTGACAAGAGAATTTGCAGACCCAAAAATTGGAGCTGTCCAAGGCAGAGTTATTGTGTTAAACGAGCCCCAAAACGTTGTAACAAGACTTGTAGCGCTTGAAAGGATAGGCGGATATCTTGTTGATCAAAATGCGCGGGATATTCTAGGGCTTATACCGCAGTTCGGCGGAACAGTTGGAGGCTTCAGACGTTACCTATTAAAGTCTTTAGGAGGATGGGATGAATCCGTTTTGGCTGAGGACACAGACTTAACTTTTCGTGTTTATCTTGCTGGTTACAAGATTCGGTATGTTAACGATGCCGAATGCTATGAAGAGGCTGTTGAAAGCTGGCGTACCTACTGGAGGCAAAGGTACAGGTGGGCTAAAGGACATATGCAATGCGCAATAAAGCATTCATTTAAAGTTTTAAAGAGCGGCAACCTAAAACTTAAAGAGAAAATTGATGGTTTACTCTTGTTAAATGTCTATTTTATGCCAATTCTAGTTATGCTTTCTTGGGCTGTGGGGATTCCACTTTTACTTCTGAAATCCTCTCAATGGCTAACGGCCCTTTGGGCTTCCATCCCAGTTTTTCTATACAGTTTTGTAGGCAACTTTGCACCTTTTTTTGAAGTTGGAATTGGCGCTTATCTAGACAACCGAAGAAGAGCCCAATGGTTAATTCCATTAATGATATTCATATTTGTATACAACATGTGCATATGCCTAGTAGCGTTTGTTGATGTATTGTTTTCTAAAATCTTTAAAAGAAAGGATAACTGCTGCTGGAGTAAAACTCCACATTCTGGAAATGGAAACCGTTATATTATGAATTACGGCAATTGTTTAAAAGGTAAGGATGACTCCGAATTCGACTCCAACAATGCTTATGCTTTTTCTAGGGATCACAACATTAATCCTCATTATGCTTATACCGGCGTTTCTTGAACTGAAAAGGCCTAAAGACGCAGGACCGAGAAGAATAGATGATTCTGAAATCACACAACATCCCTTAACTAAGATGAGCTTGCCTTTAGTTGATATTGACGACGAACAAGCTGTTTTAAATCGGAATATTCTAAGCATTTTAACTGAAATAATCGCTGTTATTCCTAACATAGAGATGTAAGAATGATTTTCACATTAGTTTAAACCAATATGATCATTATTTCTTTTTAAAAACAATTTTGCATTTTTCCAATGTTCTTTTGCAATCTCAAGATTACCCAAAACGTTTGTATGTAACGAATAGAAAATGTAACAGAGATAAGTACAGCGGGTGCACTCTTGATAGATTCTGCGTAGAGCGTTGAATCTTTCACTGTTCCACATCTTGGGCAGATTAAAGATTGAAGCAACAGGCTCGTGCAGGTGACACCCTGAGACTTCGCCTATATGGTTGACAACAAAGAAGTTCTGAAGCGCTGCGCATTTCCATGTTCTTACACCTCTCGAATAAAGATTTTTTATCGCTGTAAGCGTTTTTGTCGTCATCAGAATTTTGTTATGTTTTTTCTTCATTTCTATGAGGTGTTCGCACAAGTCGACTATTCCTCTTTTATCAACTATTGTATATTCGTCGTTTTTTCTACCTATGCTAAAAAGTTGTTTGTATCCATCCGATAAATCATAGGAGTATAGGCAATACCAAACTAGGATGTCGCAGTCTATAATATATTTAGTGAGGTCTAAAATTTCATAAAGGTTATATTGAGAAATTGTTGGCGATACGCTTACGGAAATTCCGTTTTCCTTAAGTTTCCTAACAGCTTCCATTGCCTTGTGCCATGCACCTTGAACACCCTTTAAATAATCGTTTTTTTGCGGGTCTAGACTATCGATGGAAATAGCTACAAAATCCGCAAAGCGTAGAACATCAATTTTATCCGCGGCTATGCTACCATTATCATAAACGGTTGTGATGAAAAACCTTGAAGCATATTCTAAAATTTCACCTATATCATCCCTTAAAAGCGGATTGCCTCCGGAAAAAACAACTTCGATAACACCCATTTTTTTGAGAATATCCAGCCCTTTCTTAACCTCCTCGGTTGATAATTCGTTTGAGTCTTGCTCCCGCCAGACGTTACATCCCTTACAACGATAATTGCATTTTCTAGTTAGCAACCATTGAACATGTTGTGGTTTGTTAGGTGCAAAAGATCGCATGAGAATGTTTGCCGCTTTCTTTAGGCGCATGACCAATAGGTTCATCCTCTAATTATTATCATTCATCTTTACTTTTTATTTAAATAAAGCCTTAAAACGGATATAAAAATATAAAGAAAAGGATATAGGACAATAACAATGTTAGAGTTTGCAAACAGCAGTAAACGCATGTTTAACGAGTATTCTAATTTATTACTTGCCACGTTTTTTACCGTTAAGATAATGCGATATTCGGGATTTAAGAAAGAAGGGCTTTAGGCTATGGTGGAATCAGAGGAAAAAGTTGATGTAATAGTGTTAACTAAAAACAGCGAGAGACTTCTACGAAAATGTTTAGCATCAATTTATGAAAATGTGCCCGTCAATACCTTAATAATAGTGGATGGATATTCAACCGACACAACATTAGATATTGCAAAGGAATTTCAAGAAAAACATGGGAATATTGTGTTAATCAAGACTAAGGGAACAAGAGGCTATGCGAGGCAAAGAGCCTTAAAAGAGGTGAAAACTAATTGGTTTATGTTTGTTGATAGCGATGTTATTCTCTGTAAAGATTGGTTCAAAAAGGCAGTTCCGTTCATGAAAAGTGATGTTGGCGCCATTTGGGGAATGGAAATTTGGTCTGTTTTAAAAAATAAGAGAGTTTTCGATTTGTTCGCAAGGATGAATATGAAGATTTTTAGGCAACGAGGAGGAACCCACGACACGCTTGTAAGGCGTAAGGCTGTCGAAGATATAAAAATACCTGAAAATTTACACACTTACGAAGATGCTTATATAAAGTCATGGATTTCTAAAAAGGGGTTTAATGTATTACCAACATATGATCCCTATTGTATTCATTATAGGCCAGGAAATGTATGGACAGTTAAAGAAAGCATAAACTTGATAGCAACGGATCTTAAACAAGCAATTCGGCATCCTCAACTTTTCTTATCCTATGCTTTTTTCGCCTTGATTGTTCTACACCAAATGTTGGTAAATATTAGTAAAAAGCGTTAATTGAAAACCTTAAACTCACCCTATCTGTTTTTGTGTAATCGCAGATCTCTGGGTTTTTTACGTTTTTATGGCAAGCCACTGTTGTGCTGCAAAACCTATAAAGAATCTGAACCATAATGTTAGAATTCTTACTAGAACAGTTACTGTAGCGCTCGTTTGAGGAGGTACACCAACCAGCATGAAAAGTGTGGTTAATGTTATTTCCGGCAACCCTATTTCAAAAGGTATGCCTACTGGTATGGATTTTACAGACGCAAAAATTGAACATATAACCAATATAGCGCCCAAACTAATTGTTGTATAACCTACTGAGAGGAAACAGAGATAAAAAACTGATAAGGACAGAATCCATGATATCGTTGACAATAAAGACGCCAAAACTAATGTCTTCGGTGAACTGCCAAACTCTCTGATGGCGCTATGGAACGCCTTAGCTGCACCTTTGGCGTATTCCCTGATTTTATCCAGTTTCCATCGTCCTCTGCTAATCCATTCGCCAAATTTTATCGTGGCATCCAAAACCCGCATTGTCCACTGTTCCTTAACACATAAAAGAACTACAAGAAAGAGGAAAACAAATGTCAACATAGTCAGTAAAACTGTTAGGTTTAGCATAAGCCCATAAAGTTGTCCTTCTGTAAAGAGGGAAACTATCCCCAAAAGGAGAGAAGCAATTGTTATTCCCATACTCAATAATCGTTGAGCCACAAGCGAAGCGGTAACTTTTCCAACAGTTCCGTTATTCTCTTTAGCCACTAAATATACACGTGAAATTTCTCCACTTATGGATTCAGCTGGTATAATGATGTCCACGAAAATTCCAAACCAGACAAAAAGATGTATCCTAGCCAAGGATATTTTAATGGATAGAACTCTAAGTAAAAAATACCAAGTAAATGTAAAAAATAATGTATCTAATATTACGCTGAAAGCGGCAAGTATGTATAAGTCCAGTTTTATACTTTGCAGCAAATCTATTATCTGGAATATGTCAACTCCGAACATGTAAATATAAGCTAGAAAAACTGCGATTCCAAATAAAGGTGGAATAAAAGTTTTCCACGAAGTCTTAATTTTCATTTCTACCACAAGAGTTTTACACATACATTAAACAAAAGGATTCAAGTTTCAATCTAATATTCTTTACCTAAAGACACTATGAGAATTTCTGGTTTCAATTTGCTTTTCTCAATCAAGAATATAAACTTAAAACTCTCAAAACTTGTTAAAACTGGAAACACCCTTTCCTTTTAATAAGCGAACAAATCCTTTATTTGGAAAATGTGTGAACGCTAACTAAAAAGTGTGTGGATAAATGGTGACAATCGAACCGATAGATGTTGTTATGCTTACGAAGAATAGTGAAGGCATACTTTGCCAATGTCTTAAGTCTATCTATAAAAATATTCCTGTGAGACGCTTAATCGTTCTGGACGCGTCTTCAATTGATAACACGCTCAAGATACTCAGAGGTTTTAACAATGAACATGGGAACATTGTGTTTATAACCGAAAATGGTTCAAGAGCTAGGGCTAGGCAGAGGGGGATAAGAGAAGTGGAAACTGACTGGTTTATGTTTGTTGACAGCGACATCATACTATGCAACAACTGGTTCAAAAAAGCCGTCAAATATATTAATGAAGCCGTCGGCGCAATCTGGGGACTAAACTTTGATGTCACACCACACATGCGGGATAAGCGTTTTCTGAGTTTTCTTGCACTTGTTGCAAGAGAATGTTTTAATCTTCGCGGTGGGATGCATGATACGCTTATTCGGCGCGAAATTTTGGAGGATATTGAAATTCCTGAGCAGTTGCATGCTTATGAAGATACATACATCATCAACCGGATAAAGAAGAAGGGATATAAAGTTGTAATTGGCGAAGACATCTACTGCCTGCACTATAGACCGACACACTATTACACCCTTAAGGAAAGCGTATCGCTGGCTGCAACCGAGATAAAATGCGGTTTAGTATATTCCCACATCTACAAATACGCACTTTACTATCCACTTTTAACACTTAATTGGCTTACCCATCTTCTAAACAAAAACTTTAAAGATAACTATTTCATAAGGGCAATCCATAGATTGTCAGTTACAGGCCTAGGCAAATTTTCTGTTTTCCCGTCTTTTGTTAACAGTAAACGCTTATGCGGGTCATCTAAAAACTCGCCGATGATAGAGGCGTGAATATGTTCCATTTTCAAGCACCTGATTATTTTTTCTGCAAATTCCGGCTTAGCTGATATTAGCAAGGCGCCGGAGCTTATCAGTTGCAAGGGGTCTATTTTGAAGAAATCGCAGATTTCTAGCGTTTCTGGTTGAACTTGAATTTTCTCTTCGAAGACTTTAACCCCCAAGTTTGATGCGTCAGCCATTTCATGGACTCCTCCGGCGATACCTCCTTCTGTTGGGTCGTGCATTGCGTTGACGCCTCCTGTTTTGAAGGCTGTTATGGCGTCTTTGACAACGCTTATTTGGTTGTATAATTCTTTCGCATTCCGTAATGTTTCAGCGTCTACCGCTCCTTTCAAGAGTTCTTCTCTGTCTGAAGCTAAAATAGCAGTTCCTTCGATTCCAGCGCTTTTAGTCAAAATTAGCTTGTCGCCCGGTTTTGCTCCTCCGGCAGTTACATATTTTCCTTTTTCTGTTATCCCAAGCATGCACCCAACGACTATGGGGTTAACAATTCCAGGTGTTACCTCACAATGCCCGCCGACTATTGCTATTCCTAATTCTTTTGCCGCTTTATCCATCTGAACGCAAATGTTTTCAACCGTTTTTTGATTTGATTTCTCTGGGAGCAAAATGCACGAGAAAAGAAATGATGGTTCAACGCCGAAGGTGGCAACATCATTCGCGTTAATATTAACTGCCAGCCAACCTATCCGTTCTATTGCTCCCGTAATTGGATCAATGGAAATTATCAGAGATTTATCATTCAAGTCTATGACCGTACCGTCAAAACCTGCTGCGGGACCTAAGGCAACTTCTTTGCGTTTTATTCCCAGATTTTTGAAGACTACTCCTTTTAGAATTTCTACTGGAACTTTCCCCCATGGCAACATCATTTTTCCTCTCGAATATCGTTAAGTCACTGTTTTAGTTGTGGAAGGGTTTGCTGAATAACTCTTACTATTGGTGTTGCCACTATTAGCCCTATTGTCATTTGTCCAATGTTTATGGGTATCTCGGCGAGGGCGAATACTCCGAGAAAAAGCTGTTCATAAAGAAAATAGCCGAAAACCATCACTATCCCACCGAAAATGCATGAAATAACAATGAAGCCAAACTGCGGTTCGGAAATGAAGGCAATTGCCGCTATCAAAAATGCAGCGAAAACGCCGAGTCCAAGCCAAAATTCGGTTGGAACAAGTATTGTTGATGCCGGGTTTTCCGTGGAGATAATGCTTGAATAGAGCTCCACAATGCCACTGTAATATAGAAATCCAATGATACCAACCAACATTCCAACAAGAACTCCGATTTCGGAAGTGAAGATTCGCCACTCTCGTTTAGTGTAATTTTTGAAAAGCGTCTTTCCTTTTTGGCTTAGTAAGCCTACGATAAACCCTTCCAGCCCCTTGACTAGAAGCGTCGCTGGAGCATAATAGTAATAGCCGAGAACCAAATCTGCAAGCATTGAACCAACGCCACCAGCAAAAGCCCCGACCAGTGGACCGAAAAGTAAGGCTGCAGTATACACCATTGTTTCACCTATATTAAAATAACCTCTTGTGCTTGGCACGTAAACCGTAAAGCTTATTGTTGCCACGCAAACTAGAGCCGTGAAAACTCCGGTGGCGCTTAGTTGCCTTGTTATGTTTGCTGTTCGGAAACTCATGAGAGTTAACCTCTTTTGGAATAGTATAGTTACAACTAAACTATTTTAATTTATCGCAAACAACGCATAAGGTTACAATAAAAGCTTTAAATCCTCAATTGCTTGCAAAACTTTTTCTCCACGCTCTGTTAACTTCAATAATTTTTTCTCTTTCCTTTTATAACTGGTAATCAGTCCCTTTTCCGCGAGACTGTTTAAATGTTGGTATATGGCTGCTCTTGTTATGGTTTTTCCAAGTTTTTTCCATAAATCATAGCCATAAGTATCCTTTTCGGATAAAATGCGCAGTATCTTCTCTTTTGTGCTAAGTTCTAAGCCTAGAACTGCTGTCTTCTGCTTTTTTGTCAGAGCTTGCAGTATGTCTGTGGCCTTCAGTCCGCTTCCAGTTATTAGACACACTACACTGTCTTTTTCGTTTATCTTTCCTTCTTTTACGAGTTTTCTTAGCGCGGCAACTGTCGCGGAGCTTGCTGGTTCTGCGAATATTCCTTCTAACTTTGCTAGTTGGAACTCTGCTGAGAGAATTTCGGAATCGGAAACAGCTAAGCACAAACCCTTCGACTCTTTTAGGGTTTTTATTGCCAACGTGCCTTGCAAGGGCTCCGCAACCAAAACGGCAAGTGCACGGGTGTATGGTTTTCGGATTTTGGTGAACTTTTGCGCGTTTTCCGCTATTGCCTTAACTATGGGGGCGCATCCTTCCGGTTGAACACCAACCATTTTTGGCAATGACTTTATCTTCCCAAGTTCTTGAAGTTCCTTGAATCCTTTCCAGATTGAGTAGATTGTACCGCCGCTTCCCATAGGAACTATAAACCAGTCTGGAACGCCAAACTGCTCGTAAACCTCATAGGAGATTGTTTTCTGCGCTTCTATCGCCAAGGGGTTTAACTCCGCAGTTGCCTGATACCAACCCATCTCTTTTGCCAGAGTCTTCGCTCGCTTTATTGAGTCGTCAAGTATTTCGCCGAACTCTTCTATAACAGCGTCGTAAACAAGCATTTGAGCTAATTTCCCTATATCAACATTTTTAGGCACGATGGCGTGACAAACCAGTCCAGCCTTTGCAGAGTAAGCTGCGAGAGAAGCGCCGAGGTTTCCGTTTGTTGCGCAGATTAAAACGTTGTGTTTGAGGTCTATTGCGTCTGACGTTAGGAGTGCTGCCGCACGGTCTCTGTAAGAATTTGTCGGGTTTCTTGTTTCGTCTTTCAAATATAAGTTTTTTAAACCAACTTTTTCTGCAAGTCTATCCGCTCTATGTAGCGGTGTTCCCCCCTCGCCGAGACTTATCATGTGCTTCACTGGGGGAAGCAACGATTTGTATCGCCAAAAACGCGAAGGCTTAGATTTTTCCATGAATTTCCCGACTTAAATGTTCCATATTTTAACATTAAATCTTTTAAATTATTTTGCAGTCCTTCTATTTTGCGGTTTTCGAGACGGGAAAACCTAAATGTAAGTGTTATGTGATAAATAGCAAGTTGCGAGTTGAACGCCATGAGCGTAAGCAAAGAAAAAGAAGATCCTGTTAAACTGCATAAGGATGCAAACACACTTTTCGAAACTGGCAAATATAAGGAGGCTGTTGAAGCTTTTCTGAAAGCAGCAGAATTGTACCAAAAGGTGCAAAACTTTTTCGACGCGGCAACAATGCTCTACAAGGCTGGCGAATCCGCGTACGCGCTCAAAAATTATGAAGAAGCCGTTGAGTATTTCATGAAATCAGCTGAATTATGTTTCCAAAAGGGCTTTGACAGGTTTGGGCTTAGCGCGTTAGAATACGCGAGAGACTGTTATAGGGCTGTTGAAAACAAGGAAAAAGTTGAAGAGTTAGAAAAGAAGATAAAGGAACTCAAAGAAAAATTAGAAGCGTTCTTCTAACACAACCTCAACTCTTCTTTTCCCAAATTTTCTTATAAAGAACCAAAGTCTTAGTTGAATTTCGCCGAACCATGCCAGTTATAGCACACAAATCTCAACAATTACCCTCGCAGTCGATGATTTTAAATAGCCTAAGCTACTTGATAAGTTAAAGTCATATAACCCTTAGGCGTTTAACAACTACTCAACAATATGGTTGACGCTTATGGACAGTGAAGTTATAGCTAAACTTAGAAAAATTGTTGGAGACGAAAACGTACTTGTTGGTGATGGCATAAACGAGGAATACGCACATGACGAGTCGCTCAGAGTAAAACACTGTCTACCCGACGTCGTCGTTAAACCTGGGAGCACCGAAGAAGTTGCAAGCATACTACGCCTGGCAAACGAGAAGCGTATTCCAGTTACGCCCAGAGGCGGGGGAACTGGTTTATGCGGCGGTTGTATTGCATCTTCTGGAGGTATCCTTCTATCCCTTGAACGAATGAACAGAATAATAGAGATAGACGAAGAAAATCATGTGGCGGTTGCCGAAGCTGGCGTCGTCCTCTCAGACCTTTACAAGGCTGTTGAAGCGCATGGACTATGCTATCCGATTTATCCAGGTGAAGAGAGTGCAACAATTGGTGGCAATGTCGCTACTAATGCTGGGGGAATGATGGCAGTCAAGTATGGAGTCACTAGACATTGGGTTTTAGGGTTAGAGGCTGTTTTGCCAACTGGGGAAATTATTAAGGCTGGGGGAAAATATGTGAAGTCTTCAACCGGCTATGACTTAACCCGGTTGATTATCGGTTCTGAGGGAACCTTGGCTGTGGTAACCAAAGTTATATTAAGGCTTATTCCTTGCTCAAAAGCTAGACTAATTTTTTTTGTCGCTTTTAAAACCCTCGAAGACGGAGTTAAGGCTGTTCCTTTGATACTGAAGTCTGGAAGAGTGCCTCTAATGATTGAGTTCATTGACAAATTTGGGCTTGACCGTATGGAAAATTATACTGGAATAAAGGTTCCAATAAACGAATCTGTGCGCAGCGAAGCCGAAGCCTTTCTCCTCATAGTTTTGGAAGGCAAAAGTCGGGAAGCATTATATGGAGATGCTGAGCTTATCAGCGATGTTTGCATGAAAAACGGAGCAATCGATGTCCTTGTTCCACCCACAGAAAGGGCTGGAAGAGACCTTCTAGAACTAAGAGAAAAGTCCTTTTACGTTTCAAAAGACGCGGGCGCAACATACGCTGTTGACGTGGTTGTTCCTCGCAGCGAAATACCAAAATTTATGGAGCAAGTAAAAGAAACATCAGCAAAATATGAGACAGTAATAATAAGCGTCGGGCATGCGGGTGATGGAAACATTCATCTAGACATAATAGAACCAGACCAGGATAAGCTCTCTTCGTTTTTAAAGGAAATTTATGCCATTGGAAAAGCGCTTGGAGGCACGATTTCAGCAGAGCATGGCATAGGTTTAGAAAAGAGGGAGTTCTTTCTTGAATTGGAGGATAAGGCGAAGATAGAGCTTATGAAGAGGATTAAGAAGGCTTTCGACCCAAATAACATCCTTAACCCTGGAAAAATTTTCTAGAGAGGCTTTGTCTATTGCGGGATATGTTGCCTCATCTGACAAACACCTATTGGGTAAACTGGTCTTGGTTAACCATGCCCTTGTTTTCTCTGTTGCCAAACTCGCCTATTGCGCGTAAGCACTCAACAAGTTCGAAGCCTACTATTATATGAGCTCTTCTTTTGACATTAAAGTCCATATAGTGCTTCCGCTGAAAGTTTTATATGGCTCATAACGCTTCTTCATCTTCGGGTTGCACTGCAGGTTTCTCCAACTACAACGTAAAATGCGTCTCGAACCGCTGCTGTATGCGGCGCATAAGTTTTGGTTCAAAACGGGCTTTTTGTGTCTCCAATCCCAGCAACCCGAGCTTTTTCCACAATCCAAACGTATTATATCTCTCCACTGGGTAAAATCCTAATTGGAACAGACGCTATTAAAAGGTTAGTGTTTATGCCGACGCCTTTCCAAACACTGGCGGAATTATGTGAGAAGTTGGAGGCAGCAAGCAAAAGGCTTGCTATGATAGACCTTGTGGCGAGCATCCTGAAAAATTTAGAAGCCCAAGAGGTTGCGTCAGCTGTTTCTATGATTCTCGGAAGACCTTTTCCAAAATGGAGCCAAAAAACTCTTGAAGTAAGCTGGGCCACCATAAGCGAAATAATAAAACGCATAACCGGAGTTAGCTGGGACATCTTTATGGATGTATTCAGCAAAACTGGCGATGTAGGCTCAGCCACGAAAACACTTTTTGAAAAAGGCGCCGTTAAAAGACAGAAGTTTCTTGTCGAAAGGGCATTAACAATAGAAGAGGTTAGGCGCCGCTTAGAAGCCATAGCTGAGTCAACGGGAACTGGCTCGAGAGAAAAAAGAGAGCGTCTAACAGAAACTCTATTGAGCTCGGCATCGCCGGTCGAAGCGAAATATCTCGTTAAAATTTTCATTGGCGAAATGCGAACTGGTTTTCACGAGGGCTTAATGGAGCAAGCGATTTCTAAGGCTTTTAACGTTCCGCTGGAGTTGGTTCAAAAGGCAAATATGACTTTGGGTGACATAGGTGAAGTTGCCGCAAAAGCAAAAAGCGAGGGTGAGGAGGGCTTACTGAAAATAGGCTTTAAGGTTTTTAGACCTGTAAAGTTGATGTTGGCTCAGATGGCTGACGATGTTGGCGAAGCTTTGAAAGAGCACGGTGGAAAAACGACTTTTGAATACAAATTGGACGGCGCTAGAGTGCAGATTCACAAGCTTGGCAGTGAAGTTAGGGTTTTCAGCCGCAGACTAACTGATGTAACTGAAAGTCTGCCAGACGTTGTTGAGCTGGCAAAACAAAACATAAAGGCGGAAGAGGCGATTTTGGAAGGGGAAGTTATTGCTGTTGATGCTCTTGGCTACGCCATCCCTTTTCAGCATTTGATGCGCCGGTTCAAGAGGGTTCATGCAATAGAAGATATGATTGAGAAAATCCCAGTTAAGCTCTATCTTTTCGACATCCTATACCTCAACGGCGAAAGCTTAATTTCAGTTGCATACATGCAAAGAAGGCGTCTTCTAGCAGAAATCAGCGGCGAAATACCACTAACAAAACAGATAGCCACGGACAAAATTGAAGAGGCGGAATCTTTCCTAAAAGAAGCCGTAGACCAAGGGCATGAAGGACTCATGGCGAAAAGACTTGAAAGCCCCTACACTCCCGGTATACGTGGAAAACACTGGTTGAAAATAAAGCCAGTTTTAGAGCCTTTAGACTTGGTTATTGTCGCTGCGGAGTATGGTTATGGTCGCAGGCATGAGTGGCTTTCAGACTATTATTTGGCAGCGCGAGACGCTGAAACAGGAGAATTTTTGACAGTTGGTAAAACTTTTAAGGGGTTAAATGATGCGGAAATAATCGAAATGACTAAGAGGCTTAAGGAATTAGCTATAAACGAAGAGCCTAGACGGGTGGTTGTTATTCCAAAAATTGTGGTTGAGGTTGCTTACAACGAAATTCAGAAAAGTCCGAAATACAAGTGTGGCATGGCGTTGAGATTTGCGCGAATAACCCGTATAAGAGAGGATAAAAGGCCTGAGGAAGCGGACACAATCCAGAGGGTTAGGGAAATTTATGAAAAGCAGTTTTTGAAAAAAGGCAAATATAGAGGGCTGACTGAACAATAAAAAGGGATCCCGAATTGTCCATGATTGAGAAAAAGTCTCTTTACAACGAGCTTTATAGCCGACAAATCGTTTTAAATGAACTTGGCGCAGAAGGGCAAAAGAAACTTGCAGAGTCAAAGGTTGCGGTTGTCGGGCTCGGTGGTTTAGGAACAGTTTCATCCCTTTATCTTGCTCTCGCAGGTGTTGGGCATCTTCGCCTAATAGACCAGGACACTGTTGAACTGCATAACTTACATAGACAAGTCTTATACAGCAAAAAAGATTTGTGTTACCCGAAGGTTGAAGTCTCCGCAAAAAGACTAGGAAAAGCAAATCCCCTCGTGGAAGTCGAGCCTATAGCTGAAAACCTAAATGCAGACAATGCTGAAAAACTCATTTCAGCGATGGATTGCGTTGTTGATGGTTTGGATAATATGCGGACACGATATCTTGTTAACCGCGCGTGCGCCAAACTCAAAATCCCCTACATTTTCGGAGCAGCCATAGGAGTTGAAGGCAACATCTCAGTCTTCGCGCCACCCGAAACTCCATGTCTAGAGTGCGTTTTCCCGAATGTTGACGACAGCAGCCTACTAACCTGTGATGTTCGCGGGGTTTTGGGCGCTACTCCGGGAATAATTGGGACGATGCAAGCTATGGAAACAATAAAGGTTTTGGCGGGAATAGGCTCTCCTTTAAAGAGTAAGCTTTTGATATGCGATTTCAGCGATATGACGTTCACGCAGATAGACATTTATAAAAGAGAAAATTGCCCAGCATGTCAAGGCGTAGTTGCTCCGCTTCCAAAAGCAAAGGAAAAACTTGTTTGGCTCTGCGGAAGAAAAACGGCAAACATAAACCCTGAAAAACCTTTTAGATTAAATCTAAACCAAATTTACGAGGCAGTAAAAGAACAGTTTAAAATTCGAGTGAAATCCTCCCTTGCCATAATTTTCAACTACAAAAGCTACGAAATCAGCCTGTTCAACGGCGGACGCATGCTAATAAAAAACGTCGACAATGAAGAATCAGCTTTAAAAATTTATAGAGAAATTCTCCAAGAACTCCGCATAAACCAAAAATAACCTTTATTACAACCCCCAACCAAAATCTTTGTTACTGACGCCGGGGTGGCCGAACGGTTCAGGCGGCTGCCTGCAGAGCAGCTATATGTGGGTTCAACTCCCACCCCCGGCTTTCTGGAATGAACCCTCATACTCTTGCCATGGCTATTTGCGCTTTCTGAAGAATTTGGCTCCGTTGTGCTCGCATACATATTCAAATCCAGCCTCTATAAGCTGAGTTATTTCCTCATTTGTTGATGCAACTTTGCATATGTAGTCGTCTTCATTTTTGAAATCCACAAGTTGAGTGTGTATCAAAGTGTTTTTAATGTTTTTATGTCCGAGCAGCCTCATCACATCTAGGATGTCCTTTAACTTTTAAATTATTGGTGTAAGCTTTGGCATCGCGTAGCCCTTTGACCCGTCCATTTCAATAGCGTAAAAACCTGTTCTAGGCTTAATGCAATAAACAAGCGGGACTCCGTGCTCTCGCGCGCGCATGTTCGCTTAGTCGCTGTTAAGCGCAAAAGTTGCCTGAAATGCTCCTTAAACATTATTAAAGGAAGAATGGGGGTTTTGCAGAAAATAAGTAGAGGGGGAATGTTGTGGATTTAGGTTAGGCTATTTCTTCATTTTAAGCCAGAGCTCTGCACTTTTACCGGTTTCAATTATG
>Ga0315298_1000650_pt1 | contig 67116 bp, 62 predicted proteins | sample WHS_1_MG_FD_203077 | JGI IMG/M metagenome (GOLD analysis project Ga0315298, IMG submission 203077) | Extremophilic microbial mat communities from Washburn Hot Springs, YNP, Wyoming, USA - WHS_1_MG | ecosystem: Environmental > Aquatic > Thermal springs > Hot (42-90C) | place: USA: Wyoming...
CCTCGTTACGTCCTACGCCGTACATGTCGGCCGTATCGAGAAAATTCACGCCGAGATCGAGTGCGCGGCGAAGGGTGGCGATCGATTCAGCGTCGTCGCCCTGCCCGTAAAACTCGGACATCCCCATACATCCCAGGCCAAGAGCCGAGACATTCGGCCCATCAGCGCCCAATTGTCGGTACTGCATCACTATTCCTCCTGCTCACCCAGCAAACATGTGGGCATCAAGACTTAGCCTATCGGTTCGCGCGGGCGTTCGCTGTTACCGTGGGTAAACCGGAAAAAATTCACGTCAGCCGCAGTTTCCTGTTGTTTCAACCCGCACCGGCCCAAAGAACACTTCCTAAAATTTGCATCTCTCGATATCCCCGCACCTCACCCGCCCATGACCGCCCTCACGCTGCACCAAGACGAGCTCGTCAATATGTTCGAACTCGCGCCGGTTTCGCTCTGGGTCGAGGATTTCAGCGCCCTGCATCAGTTGTTCAAACAATGGCGGGCCGAGGGAGTAAGTGATCTGCGCGCGTGGTTGCACGAACAGCCCGCCCGCGTGGCTGAATGCTCGGCGCGCATCAAAGTGCTGCAGGTCAACCGCCGCACGCTCGATCTGTTCGAGGCCCGCGATCTGGCGCATCTGGTCGCCAATCTCGACCTCGTGTTTCGCGATGACATGCACAGCCAGCACCTGGAAGAACTGGTGCAACTGTGGCAGGGCGCCACGCGTTACAGCAGCCAGACCGTCAACTACACCCTGAGCGGACGCCGCCTCGACATCCTGCTCAACGCCCATGTGCTGCCCGGCCACGAGCAAAGCTGGAGCCGGGTGCTGTTTTCCGTCGAAGACCTCACGGACCGCCTGCGCGCCGAGCGCCAACTGCATGCCAGCGAGCAATATGCGCGCGGCCTGTTCGAGCACTCGCCCGTATCGCTGTGGGTCGAGGACTTCAGCGCGGTGCGCAGCCTGCTGTCCATGCTGCGCGAGCAGGGCATCAGCGACTTCCCCACCTTCTTGCGCGTGCATCCGGAATTCATCGACCGCTGCATGCAGGAAATCCGCGTGCTCGACGTCAACCATCAGACCCTGAGCATGGTGGGCGCCAGCGACAAGCCGCATCTGCTGCGCAACCTGCAGCATGTGTTCCGCGACGACATGCGGGTGCATTTCGCCGATCAGCTCATCGACCTGTGGAACGGCAAGCTCACCCAGCAGCGCGAAGTCATCAACTACAGCCTCAAGGGCCAGCCGATCAACGCCCACATGCAGTTCGCCGTCATGCCCGGGCATGAAGACGACTGGGCGCAGGTGCTGGTCTCGCTCACGGACATCACCGCACGCAAAAAGGCCGAGGCCTATCTCGAATTCCTGGGCAACCACGACGTGCTCACCAGCCTGCGCAACCGCACCTTCTATGTCGACGAAATCAACCGCCTCGAACGTAAGGAAGCCTGGCCCGTGAGCGTCATCATGCTCGACCTCAACGGCCTGAAATCCGTCAATGACGAACTCGGCCACGCCGCGGGCGACGGCCTGCTGCGCCGCGCCGGCGAGGTGCTCGCCAAACTGGTGGACAAGCCACAGGTCGCCGCTCGCGTAGGCGGCGATGAATTCGTGCTGCTGCTGCCCGACGCCGACGCCAGCGCCGCCAAAACGCTAAGCCAGCGCCTGCTCGAACTCGTCGACCTGAACAACCAGTTTCACCAGTCCCCGCGACTGAGCTTTTCCATGGGCATCGCCACCTGCATGCCCGGCGAACGCCTGGAAGCCGCCATCCACCGCGCCGACCAGCAGATGTACGCCGAGAAGCGCGCCTACTACCTGAAGTCAGACATCGACAGGCGACACGATTAGGGCACGATCACGCCATTTCTGCGCCCGAGCCGGGGCGCTTCAGGCTGCTGCGCCGCCGCACCGTGTCGAGCCGCGCTCGATGCAACGGCCGCTGAGCAAGAGCTTTCTCGCAGGAAGGTCAGGATTTTTCAGCCTTTCGGACAGCAACTGCATGGCGTTGCGTCCGATGTCGTCTACCGGCTGCTCAATCACGGTCAGGCCCGGCTCCACAATTTCCGTCCAGCTCTCGTTGTCGAATCCCGCCACGGCGATGTCGCGCGCAATCTGCAGTCCGGCATGCCGAACCGCCCGGACCAAGCCCATGAGCAATAGGCCGTTGCTTGCAATCAGCGCATCAGGCCGCGCCGTTTCGCGCAGCCAGTGCGCAACCGCCTCCTCTGCCGCCAGTGCCTGTGGCGGAACAAACGTGGAGCGCGGCGGCAACCCCAGGCGGAACATCGCCGCGACATAGCCGTCGTGGCGCTCCACGCCGCTGCTACTGGCGTTGCCGAACACTCCGGCGATACGCCGGCAGCCCTGCGCATGTAGGTGCTCAACCAGCAAGGCGCTAGCCGCCGCGTTATCCAGCGCCACGGCGTCCTGGCCGCCCCGTGCGCCGACACGATCGATCAGCACGATCGGAAAACTCCAGTCTTGCGCATTGAGCTGATCCGCCGTCTGCCGCGTAGGCGCGAAGATCACGCCCGTCACGCGCTCCTCTTCCATCAGATTGAGGTACATCGCCTCTTTGTCCGGATTTTCATCGGTATTACACAAAATGACTCTCAACCCTGCGCTGTAAGCCGCGTCTTCCACCGCACGGCTGACTGCGGTGAAAAACGGGTTGCGAATGTCCGCGACGATCAGCCCGATGGTGCCCGAGTCTTGCGAGCGCAGTCGGCGTGCGGACAGATTCGGGCGATAGCCCGTCTCCCGGATCGCCTGCTGAATGCGTTCGGTGAGCGCAGGGCTGACTGCCGCAGCGCCGCTGAGCGCGCGCGACACCGTCGCCACCGACACACCGGCGACACGTGCGACATCCTTGATGCTTGAGCTCATATGTAAACGTCAACAAAATTTTGCGGAAATTCGCCTACCGAACATCGTCGCATCTTACAAAAAACACGCGACACTTGAGTTTAATCAGGGTTTTCACTCGGGAAAACCGCTTGAAGCTCCAGATGTAATCGTTATCATTTATTCCACGAAACGAGGAGATGAGAATGTCAGTCACCACACCGCAGGACCTGCTCACTGACGCACGCATCCGTCTTGGCGCCCGGCCAGAGACCAAAGAGGACGCCATCCGCGAAGCCTGCCAGTTGCTCATCGCCAGCGGCTGCGTCGCACCCGAATTCACTGCCAGCGTGCTAGAGCGAGAAAAAGTGGCCAACACCTTTCTTGGGCACGGTGTGTCGATCCCGCACAGCCTGGGAAAAGATCGCGACCTGATCCTGCGCGACGGCATTGCGGTGCTGCAAGTCCCACAGGGCGTGGAATGGAACCCGGGGCAGACCGCACGGCTGATAGTGGCGATTGCCGCCAAGTCCGATAGCCACATCGCCATCCTGCGTCGTCTCACACGCCTGATGCAGGATGACACGCGCCTGTCTGCCCTGTTCAGCACCTTGAACCCCTCGGAGCTGGCGAGCGCCCTGAGGGACGACACCGCCTCCGCTGCGACATCGCCTGCTGTGGACCTGGCGCAGACCCTGGACTGGGTGCTGCCCTATCCCGCCGGCCTGCATGCCCGTCCCGCCTCCGTCTGGGTGGAGGCCGCCCGCAAATCCGGTGTGCGACTCCAAGTGCGGCATGGCAATGACACGGCAGATCCGCGCAACCTGGTTGCCCTGCTGAGCCTGGGGCTGCGCCAGGGCGACCTGCTGCATCTCTCGGCCGATGGCGAACACGCCCGCGATGCGCTCGACCGCTTCCGCCAGTTGCTTGACAGCCTGACCCTGCAAGAGCGGGCGGATGCACAACGCGCGGCCGTGCAGACCGTCCCCACTGCGGGAGCCTGGGTACCGCCAGGCCAGCCCGTCGCAGTACCCGGCATACCCGCCAGCCCGGGTCTGGCCATCGGGGTACTGCATGTGCTGGCGAAGTCCCATGCGGAGATCCCCGATCTGCCCGTGCCGCTCGACCAGGGAGCAGACCAGCTCAACAACGCACTCATTGCCACCGATCAGCAGCTTGCCGCACTGGCCGACGATACGGCGCGCCGCCTCGGTGAAGCCGAAGCACGCATCTTCAAGGCCCAGCGTGAACTTCTCAAGGACAGCGATCTCATCACCCTGGCTTGCCAGATCATGGTCGAAGGCCACGGCGTGGGCTGGTCGTGGAATAGTGCCATCGACCGCATGGCTTGCAAACTGGCCGCCCTGGGCAACCCGGTACTCGCCGGGCGAGCGACCGATCTACGCGATGTGGGCCGCCGCGTCCTGATGCTGCTGGAACCCACGCTACAACTCGGCAGCCTGCAGGATTTGCCCGACGCGCCGTGCATCCTCGTCTCCGACGACCTCAGCCCCTCTGACACCGCCGCCATCGACATGACCCGTGTCGTTGGGCTGGCCATCGCGCAGGGCGGACCCACTTCGCATACGGCCATTCTTGCGCGCACCCTCGGGCTTCCCGCCATGGTCGGCGCGGGACCGGCACTGCAAGCTCTGCGCAGCGGCACGCAAGGCGTGATCGACGGCGTTGGCGGCAAGCTTTATCTCGATCCGAGCGAGGCCGATCTCGCCTCGGCCCGCTCCTGGATGACCAGTGAGGCTGCGCGACGCGACGCGCAGAAGGCCGAACGCAGCCAGGCTGCGCGCCTGCTGGATGGCCACGTTGTCGCCATCGGGGCCAATGTCAACCTGCCTTCCCAGGTGCCCATGGCCATAGACGAAGGCGCGGAGGGTGTTGGCCTGATGCGCACCGAATTTCTCTTTCTGGAACGTGGCGAAACACCCGATGAGGCGGCGCAATTCGCCATCTACCGCGACATGATCGAAGCATTGGGCAATCGGCCGCTCATCGTGCGCGCGCTGGACATTGGCGGCGACAAACAGGTGGCTCATCTGCATCTGCCGCAGGAAGCCAACCCATTTCTCGGTGTACGCGGCGCGCGTCTGCTGCTGCGCCGCGCCGATCTGCTGGAGCCCCAACTGCGCGCACTCTACCGCGCCGCCAAGCTCGGCGCAGACCTGTCCATCATGTTCCCGATGATCACCAGCGTTGACGAAGTATTGACCCTGCGCGCCGTATGCGAGCGCATTCGGGCCGAACTGGACGCACCGCAAGTCCCGCTAGGCATCATGATCGAAGTCCCCGCAGCCGCCCTCCAGGCCGATGTGTTGGCGGCGCACGTCGATTTTTTCTCCATCGGCACCAACGATCTCACGCAATACACCCTGGCGATGGATCGGCAGAACCCCGAGCTGGCGCCGCAAACCGACAGTCTGCACCCCGCCGTGCTGCGCCTCATCCGCGCCACGGTGGAAGGCGCGGCGCGGCACGGCCGTTGGGTGGGCGTATGCGGCGGCATGGCTGGCGACCCGTTCGGCGCCGCGCTGCTCACCGGCCTGGGCGTGAACGAGCTGTCCATGACTCCGCGCGACATTCCGGCGGTGAAGGCACGGCTACGTGCCAGCGCCCTGACAGAACTGCAACAGCTTGCCACGCATGCGCTCGCGGCCGAATCTGCACAGGCGGTACGCGCACTCAATGGGGAGGCTGCATGAACGCCCCTGTCATCACGGTCACGTTAAACCCTGCAATCGACGAGACCATTACTCTCGACGCGCTGCGCCCCGGCGAGGTGCACCGCGCCCGTTCGGTGCGCTTCGATGCGGGAGGCAAGGGTGTGATGGTCGCCGGCTGCCTGGCCGACTGGGGCCAGCCCGTGATCGCCACCGGACTTCTGGGCAGCGACAACACCGCCCTCTTCAACGACCTGTTCGCAGCCAAAGGTATCGAAGACCGTTTCATCCGCCATCCCGGGCAGACGCGCACCAACATCAAGCTGCTTGATCCCCACGCCACCACCGACATCAATCTACCCGGCGCCGACATTCCCGTCGCCCTGACGCGCCAAGTGCGTGAGACTGTACTGCGCTATGCGGATGCAAAAACGCTTGTGGTGCTGTCCGGCAGCCTGCCCGCCGGATTTCCAGCGCAAACCTATGCAGAGCTGATCGGCGCACTGGCGGAGCATGGCATTCGCACGGTGCTCGACACCAGCGGCGCGCCGCTTGGCGCTGCGCTGCAGGCCCGCGTGCCGAGCGTCATCAAACCCAACCGCGAGGAACTCGAAGCCTGGGCAGGACATGCCTTGCCGACCCGCGGCGACCTGATCCGCACAGCCCAAGGTTTGTTGGCTCGCGGCGTGGAACTGGTGGCCATCTCCATGGGCGCAGAAGGCGCATTGTTTATCTCGCCCACCGCAGCCTTGCACGCCAGCCTGCCTCCCCTGCAGCCCATGAGCACCGTGGGAGCGGGAGATGCGATGGTGGCCGGCATCGTTGCAGCACTCGCGGAACGCGCCACGCTTGAGCACATCGCCCGGCTGGGCAGCGCGTTCGCCCACAGCAAGCTCGGGCAGATCGGCCCCAATCTCGGTCCGCGCGATCAGGTGCAACACCTCGCGGCACAAGTGCAACTTCAGCTCGAGCGCTGAAAGCACCACACTACAGGAGACCCGTATGAGCCCGTTATTCGCATGTGTGGCGGCGCAAGACCGCACCGTGGCCGGCGTCCTCGCCGCCGAGGCCTTGCGCCTGGCAGCTGCAAAGCGACAGCAATCCATCGACATTGAAGTCAACACCGCAGAAGGTGTGCTCAACCCGCTGACGCGCACGCAGACTGCGGCGGGCGGCACACTGCTGGCCGTAGGGCCGGTGAACGCCGCCGATCCACGCTTTGCAGGCTTGCGCGTCGTCTCCGCCTCAATTGAAGAGGTGCTTGCCAATGTCAACACGGTGCTGGACCACGCGCTCGCTCCCACCCCACCGGACAAGAGCCGATCCACTACGGCCAGGATCGTCGCGGTCACATCCTGCCCCACGGGCATCGCCCACACTTTCATGGCCGCAGAAGCCATCGAGCAGGCCGCCAAGGCGCTCGGCCACCTGGTGAAGGTCGAAACGCAGGGCTCGGTCGGTTCGCAGAACACCCTCACGGACGACGACATCGCACAGGCTGATGTGGTGCTCATTTCCGCAGACCGGCAGGTTGATTTATCGCGTTTTGCGGGTAAACGGGTACTGCAGGCCAGCACCAAACCCGCCATCCAGGACGGGCAGGCCTTGATCAGGCGCGCACTGGCCGAGGCACAGGTCCTGAGCCCTGCGGGCGATGCCAGCTTCGAAGCGTCTGGCAAGCGCGAAAAGGCCGCGGTGTTGCGCGCCGGGCCATACAAGCATTTGATGACCGGCGTGTCATTCATGCTGCCCTTCATCACGGCGGGCGGCCTGCTCATCGCGCTGTCTTTTGCACTGGGGGGCATCTACGTCTTCAAACCGGAGCACGCTGGCACACTGGGCTACGAACTGTTCCAGATCGGCGCCAAGGCGGCCTTTGCGCTCATCGTTCCCGCGCTTTCGGGCTATATCGCCTACTCCATCGCCGACCGGCCGGGGATCGCACCGGGAATGATCGGCGGCATGATCGCCTCCTCGATTGGCGCTGGATTTCTTGGCGGAATCGTCTCAGGCTTCATCGCGGGTTACGGCACGGATTGGTTCAACAAGCATCTGAAACTCAATCGGCATGTGGAAGGGCTCAAGCCGGTGCTAATCCTGCCTCTACTCGGCACCTTGCTGACCGGCCTGCTGATGATCTATGTGGTTGGCACGCCGGTGGCGCATGCCCTGGCCTGGCTCACCGATTGGCTCAAAAGCATGCAGGGCGCCAGCGCCATCCTGCTCGGTCTGATGCTGGGCGCGATGATGGCATTCGACATGGGCGGCCCGGTGAACAAGGCGGCTTACACCTTCGCCACCGGTCTGCTCGCCAGCCAGATTTTCACCCCCATGGCCGCCGTCATGGCCGCTGGCATGACCCCGCCCCTGGCGCTGGCGTTGGCCACGCGCGTCTTTCCGAGCCGATTCACCTTGGATGAGCGCGAGGCTTGGGGCGCCACCGGGTTGCTGGGCCTGTCCTTCATCACCGAAGGCGCCATTCCCTATGCCGCGCGCGATCCTCTACGCGTCATTCCCGCCAACATGATCGGCTCGGCCGTCGCCGGCGCCATTTCGATGGTGGCCGCCGTGCAGTTGCGAGTGCCCCATGGCGGCGTCTTCGTCCTGCCCATTCCCAACGCGGTGTCGCATCTGGGGATGTATGTCCTTGCCATCGTCGCCGGCACTGTGGTCAGTGCGGTGTTGTTGGGCTTGCTCAAAAAACCTGTTGCCTGATCCCTCATCTTTTCCAGGAGACCTCCATGATGCTTTCCACTCTTTTTAAGCCCACCTGCCTGTGCGCTGCACTCTTGCTGATGAGCAGCGCCGCAGCGCAGGCCGCTCAGTCCACACACACACCGGGCCAGTATGACCTGGGCAATGGCCTGACCTTCTCCGCCAATTACACCGGCGAAGCCGCAGCCAACACCACCGGCGGCCTGCGGCAGGGCTCAGCCTACGCAGGCCAACTCTTCCTGGGCGCGGATCTGGATTTGCAGAAGATGCTGGGGTGGAATGCCACCAGCGTGCACATCGCCGTCACGCAACGCCACGGCCAGAGCTTGTCAAACGAGGCGATTGGCAACAATACCTCGGTGCAGGAGATTTACGGGACGCAAAATCTGCACCTGGCCTACTTCACCGTTGAGAAAAAGTTTTTCGGCGGGCGGCTGGAAATTCAGGGCGGGCGGACGGTGGCGAATATCGACTTCCTCAACTCCCCGCTGTATTGCAACTTCCAGAGCAACTCGGCCTGCGGCAACCCTACTTTCGTTTTCAAGAACAGCAACTTCACTTACTTTCCAGCGTCGAGCTGGGGCGGCTACGCCAAGGGCTGGGTGACCGACAGGTTGTACACCAAAGTTGGAGCGTACGAAGTCAATCCGAACGACAAGCGCCCCAATGATCACGGCATCGACTGGAGCACCAAGGATGCCACTGGCGTCGTCGTGCCCTGGGCGATGGGCTATGCCACGACCTTCGCCAACGACACCCATCCGCGTGACTATGAGATCGGCGGCTGGTTTGATCGCTCCAAGTACACCGATCCCCTACTCGATGCCAATGGCGACTATGCCGTCCTCACGGGACAGCCCTACCGCACCGACCGCAACCGCTCCGGCGCCTATGTGCGGTTCAGCCAGATGGTGTGGCGCCCTGACATGAACTCCCAACGCGGCCTGACCCTTTTTGGCGTGGCAATGACCAATCTCACAGGCCGGGTCAATGAATCCAGCTTTCTGGAACTGGGCGCGGTCATGCAAGGTCCTTTCCCCGGTCGTGAACAAGACACTCTTGGCTTTGTCATCAACCAGCAGCGATTCTCCAGCCTGGCCCTGCAGAATATTCGGGTGGCGCGCGCCTCGGTTGGCGCAAGCACCGATATACCGGGGAGCGAGACCATGATGGAACTGGCCTATGGCTATCAATTCAGCCCAGGAATCCGACTCTCCCCCAACCTGCAGTACATCCTCCATCCCGATCAGCAGGCCGAGCCCTTTCGCACCAGCAACATTCCCAACGCCTTTGTGATCGGGCTGAAATTCACGGTGGCACTTTGACCAAACCCCGGCATGGCTGAATTGAAAACGGCTGCGATTGATCGCAGCCGTTTTTACGTCAACACCCGGCCGAGGGGCGTGAAGCAGAACTAGGGACTGTTCACGCTATGCAATCAGCCGCGCGTCCTGCCAGTCATCGCGATCAGTTCGCGCGCCTCTTCCGGCTCGGGCAGGCCGCTGGCTACGGCGATGGCCATGATGGCGATGCTGATGATGACCACGACGACCATGCCCTGATAGAAGGTCAGCAATCCCGTGCCGCCGATGAGATCCTTCGGACCGAGATAGGTCACCAGCCACATGGCGAAGAAATACGGCGCCAGCCACCACGCGCCCTTCCATTGCAGATGGCTGAGTTTGCCGCCGTGGGTGATGGCCTGACCGATCACGAACAGCACAAAGATGATGGCCAGGCCGCCGAACAGGAAGTTGTCCGTGCTCGCGCCCGACCAGTAGATGATGAAGTTGGCCACGATGAAGGCCAGCGGCGCCCACAGGCTTGCGCCTTTCAAGGTGAAGGGGCGCGGATAAGTGCCCAGCGGCATGCTGCGGCGCAGGGTCATCAGCGCCACCGGGCCGATGCCATAACCCAGCACGGTGGCCGAGGAGATGAAGGTGACGATCTTCTGCCACGACGGAAACGGCAGGAAGAACAGAATGCCCACGATCCAGGTGATCCACAGCCCGGTGGACGGCGCGCCGTTTTTGTTCAGCTTGGCGAACCAGGGCGTAGACAGACCGTCGCGCCCGGTGGCGTACACCACGCGCGCTGTAGTGCCGCCATACACCAGGCCGGTGCCCGCTGGCGAGACCACAGCGTCGATGTAGAGCAGGATGGCCAGCCAGCTCATGCCCAGAATCACGGCCAGACCGGCGAACGGGCCTGACACCCCGGTGAAGTGCAGCTTGGCCCAGCCCTGCGCGATGTCGGAAGGATTGACCGCGCCGATGAGGGCCACTTCCAGCATGACAAAAATCGCCCCGGCGATCAGCACCGAGCCGATGATGGCAATGGGCACGTCACGCTGCGGGTTGGTCGCCTCGCCCGACAGTTCGATGGCCTGGCGAAAGCCCAGATAGCTGAACACGATGCCCGAGGTGGCGATGGCCGCGATCGTGCCTTTGGCGCCAAACGGGGCGAAGCCCTGCGCGGTGAAATTGCCCACATGAAACGAGGCGAGCATCAGCGCCACGATGGTCAGAATGGGGATGATGAGCTTCCAGATCATCAAGGTATTGCCCAGCCGCAGCAGGGCGCGCACGCCCCAGGCGTTGATGAGGATGAAAGCGCCGAGCAGCAAGATGCTGACGATCATGCCGGTGTCGGTCAGCAGCGAAGTTTTCGCATCGACCATGCCCGGCAGATAGTTGTTGGCGTAAGTCACCACCGCCAGCACCTCCGCCGGAGCGACGGTCACGTAGCCGAGAAACACCACCCAGCTCACCACCGCCGCAGCCAGGTGGCCATGGCTCAACTTGGGAAAGGTGATGACCGCGCCCATGCCCGGAAACGAGCTGGTGAGTTCGGCATTCACAAAAGCCAGCACCAGAATGGCCGCGCCGCCGATGGCCCACGAAAGAATGCTGGCCGGCCCGGCCTGTGTGGCCGCCGTAAGCGGCGCGAACAGCCAGCCCGAGCCGATGATGGCCGTCAGGCTGGCGAATAGCAGGCTCCAGATGCCAGCAGCCTTGCGGATGTTGCGCCCCGGCGTGCCAGCCGCCGCGGGGGTATCGAGGTGAATGCTTGCCATGATGTGCTCCTCATCGTTTTTTGATGTGAGGGTTTTAGGCGCATTTGCGACGCAATGCCGTTTGAAAACGTAACGGCTGCGGCGCTGCGAAACATCTCGCGAAACATGTCGCGAAACATCCCTTTCCCGTTCAAACCGATTCGCTATGCTTGCCGCATGAACAAACAACGCCTTTTGCGCCACAAGCGCAGCCACCTCACCGACCGCAACTTTCCCAGCGCAGGCGAAGATGCGGCCATCGTCGCCGTCGAGCCCTCGCCCTACGACCAGCCGGGCAGCAGCTACAAACTGGCGTTCACCGACTCCGAGTTCATCCTGCGTGAAGAAATGCGCGCGGTGCGTATGCAGCTCGAGCTGCTCAAGCCCGAACTGATCCAGACCGAGCACGGCATCGAGTCCACCCTGGTGATCTTCGGCAGTGCGCGCATCCTGCCGCGCGACGTGGCGCAACAGCGCCTGGCCGACACCATCGCCAAGGGCGATGCCGTCGCGGTGACGCGGGCGCGCATGCAGCTCGAGATGTCGCGCTACTACGAAGAGGCGCGGCGCTTCGCCACCCTCGTCACCCGCGCCACCTGCGACGCCGACGAGCCGCTGGTGGTCGTCACCGGCGGCGGCCCCGGCATCATGGAGGCGGGCAACCGCGGCGCGTTCGAAGCCCAGGGCAAAAGCATCGGCCTGAACATCGTGCTGCAGCACGAACAGCGGCCCAACCCCTACATCACGCCGGAGCTGTGCTTTCAGTTCCACTACTTCGCGCTGCGCAAGATGCACTTTCTCATGCGCTCGGTCGCGCTGGTGTGCTTCCCCGGCGGCTTCGGCACGCTCGACGAGTTGTTCGAGGTGCTCACCCTCACGCAGGCGCGCAAGGTGCGGCAGCGCCCCATCGTGCTGTTCGGCGAGAGTTTCTGGCGCAAGCTGATCAACTTCGACTATCTGGTCGAAACCGGCATGATCGCCGCCGAAGACCTGGATCTGTTTCACTTCGTCGAAACTGCCGAGCAGGCGTGGGATGTGTTGGCGCGGGCCTTCGAGCTGAACGGTGCGGATGTCGGTGCAGAGTGCGACACAGAGGCTGAATCCGAGCCTGTTGCTCCATGAGTGCCAGCCCCGTCATTCATCTCATCGGCGCGCCCACCGACATCGGCGCTGCAGACCGTGGCGCCTCGATGGGGCCGGAAGCGCTGCGCGTGGCCGGCATCGACCGCGCCCTGCGCGCTCAGGGCCTGACGGTGCTCGATACCGGCAATCTCATCGGCCCGCACAATCCTTGGCAACCACCGGCCTGCGGCTATCGCCATCTGCCCGAAGTCATCGCCTGGAACACCGCGGTACATCAGGCCGTGGGCGATGCCTTGCGGGCTCAAGCCCTGCCCGTCCTGCTGGGCGGCGATCATTGCCTGGCCATCGGCTCGCTCAGCGCGGTGGCGCAGCATTGCCGCGCACAGGGTCGCAAGCTGCGCGTGCTGTGGCTCGACGCCCATGCCGACTTCAACACCCACACCGTCACGCCCACCGGCAACATTCACGGCATGCCCGTGGCCTGCCTGTGCGGCAACGGCCCGCAAGCGCTCACCACCCTGGGCGGCCCGGCGCCGCAACTGCAACCCTCCTGCATCCGGCAGATCGGCATCCGCAGCGTGGACGCAGAGGAAAAACGGCTGGTGCATCAGGCCGGGCTCGACGTGTTCGACATGCGTTACATCGACGAATACGGCATGCGCGACGCCATGCGCCGGGCACTCGAAGGCGTGGACAACGACACTCATCTGCATGTGAGTTTCGACGTCGATTTTCTCGACCCCGACATCGCCCCCGGCGTGGGCACCACCGTGCCCGGCGGCCCCACCTACCGCGAAGCGCAGCTTTGCATGGAAATGATCGCCGACACCGGCCTGCTGGCCTCGCTCGACGTGGTGGAACTCAACCCCGCCTTCGACGAACGCAACCGTACCGCCGAGGTGGCGGTCGATCTCATCGAGAGCCTGTTCGGCAAGTCCACGCTGATGCGCAAGTAAGGCTGTCGGCGCAGCGACAATAGCGTCCATGCCCAAGAAGTTTCCCTCTGCCCTGGACGCGCTGCAACACGTCTGGGGCTACCCCGCGTTCCGCAGTTTGCAAGCCCAGGCCATCGACCATGTGGTTGCGGGCCGCGACGCCCTGGTGCTCATGCCCACCGGCGGCGGCAAATCGCTGTGCTTCCAGATTCCGGCGCTGCTGCGCGAGGGTGTGGGCATCGTGGTGTCGCCGCTGATCGCGCTGATGCAAGACCAGGTGGCCGCGCTGCGCGAGCTGGGCCTGCGCGCCGCCTTTCTCAACTCCACCCTCGACGCCAGCGAGGCCCGCGCGGTGCAGCGTGCGGCGCGCCAGGGCGAGCTGGACCTGCTCTACATGGCGCCCGAACGCCTGCTGAGCGAATCCGGCCAGACCCTGCTCGACGATCTGCGCATCGCCCTGTTCGCCATCGACGAGGCGCATTGCGTCTCGCAGTGGGGCCACGACTTCCGCCCGGAATACGGCCAGCTCTCGCTGCTGCGCGAGCGCTGGCCCGAGGTGCCGCGCGTGGCGCTGACCGCCACCGCCGACGAACCCACGCGCCACGAAATCGTGCAGCGCCTGTTGCACGAGGGCGCCGAGTTCGTCTCCAGTTTCGACCGCCCCAACATCCGCTACCGCGTGGTGGAAAAACGCGACGGCCGCGCGCAACTGCTGCAGTTCATCCGCAGCGAACATCCGCATGACTGCGGCGTGGTGTACGCCCTGTCGCGCAACACCGTGGAAGAAGTGGCCGAGATGCTCGCGGGCCACGGCCTGCGTGCCCTGCCCTATCACGCCGGCCTGCCCGCGGCCACACGCGCGGCGCACCTGCTGCGTTTTCTCGATGAAGACGGCATCGTCATGGTGGCCACCATCGCCTTCGGCATGGGCATCGACAAGCCCGATGTGCGTTTCGTCGCCCACCTCGACATGCCCAAGTCCATCGAGGGCTATTTTCAGGAAACCGGCCGCGCCGGGCGCGACGGCCTGCCCGCCACCGCGTGGATGGCTTACGGCCTGGCCGACGTGGTGCAGCAACGTCGGCTGATCGACCTGTCGGACGCCGACGACGCCTACAAGCGCCTGTCCACCGCCAAGCTCGACGCCATGCTCGCGCTGGCCGAAGCCGCCGACTGCCGCCGCGTGCGCCTGCTGGGCTACTTCGGCGAAGCCAGCGCGCCCTGCGGCAACTGCGACAACTGCCTGAACCCGCCGCAACTCGTCGACGCCACCGAGGCCGCGCAAAAGCTGCTATCCACCATCTACCGCTGCCGCCAGGCCAGCGGCACCAGCTTCGCAGCCAGCCATCTCATCGACGTGCTGCGCGGCAAACGCACCGAGAAGACCGAGCGTCACGGCCACCATGCGTTGTCCACCTTCGGCATCGGCGCCGATCTGAGCGAGACCGACTGGCGCTTGCTGCTGCGCCAGCTCGTCGCACAACGACTGGTCGAAGTCGACGCCGCGCATTTCAACGTGCTGCACCTCACCGACGCCAGTCGCGCGGTGCTCAAGGGCGCGCAGCGCATCCACCTCAAGCACCGCGAGCCCGGCGGGCAGCGCCGTCGCCGCAGCACCAACGGCAGCACCACGTCGACCGGCACGCGGCTGACCATGCAGGCCATGTCGAGCGCCGATGCCGAGCTGTTCGCCCACCTGCGCACCTGGCGCGCGGCCACCGCCAAAGAGCACGGCGTGCCCGCCTTTGTGGTGTTTCCCGACGCCACGCTGCAGGCCATCGCCCTGGCCCGGCCGGATAGCCTGGATGCGCTGCGCGGCATTTCCGGCGTGGGCGACAAAAAGCGCGACACCTACGGCGCCGCGCTGCTCGAAGTCATTGCACAGGCGAGCGAGATGGGCTGATTCAGCACGCGCCGCAGACCCGGTCGTATCAGCCAACTTGGCTTGCGACACGTTTGCTGATCTTCAGCCCCCAGCAGGACTGCCTTCGCTTGCTGCTCCACGTGTTTTCCACAACGAGAACAGCACGCCCGCGGCCAGCAGGCCAAAAGTCACGCTCAGGCTGATGGCCGAAGGAATTTTGCCGACCAGCTCGGCCGCAATGATCTTGCCGCCAATGAACACCAGCACCAGCGCCAGCGCGTATTTCAGATAGGCGAAGCGGTGCAGAATGGCCGCCAGCGCGAAGTACAGCGCCCGCAGGCCCAGAATGGCGAAGATATTGCTCGTGTAGACCACGAAGGGATCGGCAGTGACCGCGAACACGGCGGGCACGCTGTCCACCGCAAACACCAAATCGGCCAGTTCCACCGTAACCAAGGCCATGAACAGCGGGGTGGCGATGCGCCGCACCCGCCCGCTGGCGTCAGGCTGCCTCACCCAGAAGGCCTTGCCGTGCAACTGCTCCGTCACCGGCACCACGCGGCGAATGAGGCGCAGTACCGGGTTGTGCATCGGGTCGGGCGCATGATCGGCGGCCCACAGCATTTTGATGCCGGTGTAGATCAGGAAAGCGGCGAACAGGTAGAGCACCCAGTGGAATTCCTGCACCAGCGTGGCGCCCGCGCCGATGAGCAGGGCGCGCAGCGCGATCACCCCCAGAATGCCCCAGAACAGCACGCGGTGCTGCAAAGCGCGCGGCACGGCGAAGGCGGTGAACACCAGCGAGATCACGAACACGTTATCGAGCGACAGACTTTTTTCCACCGCATAGGCGGTGAAGTAATCCATGCCCTGCTGCGGACCCACCTGCCACCACAGCCAGCCGCCAAAAGCCACCGCCACGGCGATATAGCCCGCCGACAGCCACAGGCTTTCCGTCACGCTGATCTCGCCGCCCTCGCGGTGCAACACCCCGAGGTCAAGCGCCAACAGGGTGACAACCACACCCCCGAACACCAGCCAGAGCCACAGCGCATAACCCAGAAACGAAGCGTGCAGAAATTCCATGATCGAGTCAAAAAAGCGTAAAGGAAGGCGCAAAAAAGGGGGGCCGCAGCCCCCCAAGAAATGACACGGCTGGAGCGCAGTGTGTCAATCGAAATCAAACAGATCGGACAGCAGCGACTTGCGCTTTTTGTAGGGCTGCTGGCCAAAGCGCGGATCGTGGGAACGCTGGCGAAAATCGCTGTCGTCGAAATCCGGCTGGCGGGCCGGCTGGGGGACCACGGGCTGGGGCGAGGTCGCTAGCGGGGCCGCCGCCTGTTCCGCCGCAGCGGCGCGCTCGATGATTTTGTCGAGCTCCCCGCGATCGAGCCACACGCCACGGCACTTCGGGCAGTAATCAATCTCGATGCCGTGGCGCTCGGCCATCACCAGCGTGGACTCTGCGCAGTGCGGGCAGTTCATCGCGTGCTCCTTCAGTCGTCGCTGTTCATGAAGCCGAGCAACTGCAGCAAGCTGGTGAACAGGTTGAAAATGCTGACAAACAGGCTCACTGTGGCCAGGATGTAGTTAGTCTCGCCACCGTTCACGATGCGGCTGGTCTCGAACAGAATCATGCCCGACATCAGAAGCACCACCGCGGCTGAAACCGCGAGCGACAAGTCGAGCATCTGGAAGAACACGGCCGCCAATCCGGCCAGCAGCGCCACGATCATGCCGGCAAACAGAAAGCCGCCCATGAAGCTGAAATCGCGCTTGCTGGTGAGCACCCAGGCCGACAGCCCGAAGAAAATCAGCGCCGTGCCGCCGAAGGCCATCGCCACGACCTCACCACCGCCGTCAATCGCCAGGTAATGATTGACGATGGGCCCCAGCGTATAGCCCATGAAGCCCGTCAGCGCGAACACCGCGGCCAGACCCCACACGCTGTTGCTCAGCTTGTAAGTGGCGAACAGCAGGCCGAAATAGCCCACCAAGGTGAGAATGATGCCGGGATGCGGCAGCCTGAGCGCGGCGCTCACCGCCGCCACCGCCGCGCTGAATGTCAGGGTCAGCGCCAGCAAGGCATAGGTATTGCGCAGCACGCGGTGCGCCGGCATAGAGGCGGAATCAGGAGTGGCAGCCGTGCCGGTGGAATACACCACGGCACTCTTGCCCCAGGCATTGCTCTCGTTCATGTTGAACTCCATAAAAGAATCAAGACAGCACGAACTTTAGAGATGTTTTAATTTCGAGTAAATTCGTATTTTTTACTTTTTCATTTCGATTTATTCGAAGTGATTGGGGATCGAACAAATGAATTTCAAGCACTTGCACTACTTCTGGGTCACAGCCAAGACGGGTGGCATCGTGCGGGCGGGCAAGCAGCTGCACCTCACGCCGCAAACGCTCAGCGGGCAGATCAAGCTGCTGGAGGAATACTTCAACAAACGGCTGTTGCGCAAAAGTGGCCGCAATCTGGAACTGACCGAGGCCGGCCAACTGGTGTTGCGTTATGCGGAGGAAATCTTCACCCTGAGCGCAGAACTGGAGGCCGCACTGCAACACGACCAACCCGCGCGCCCCACCGCGCCGCTGCGCATCGGCGTGACCGATGCCGTGCCGAAAGCCATTGCCTACCGCCTCATCGAACCCGCCCTGCAAGGCGGCGAGTCACCCCGGCTGGTGTGCGAAGAAGGCGAAATGGACGATCTGCTGGCCGATCTGTCGGTGCACCGGCTCGATCTGGTGATCGCCGACGCCCCGCTGCCCGCGCACGTGAATGTGCGGGCGTTCAACCACCGGCTGGGCCGAACCACCTTGAGTTTCTATGCCAGCACCTCGCTGCTGGAGCGCGCCACGCAGCCTTTTCCGCAGTGTCTGTCAGAGCTGCCGCTGCTGCTGCCCGCCACGTCGTCGGCGGTGCGCGCGCAGATTGATCAATGGCTGGGCCAGAACAAAATCGCCGCCCACATCGCCGGTGAATTCGAGGACGGCGCGCTGATGACCGCCTTCGGCCGCGAGGGCCGGGGCGCGTTTGCCGCCCCCAGCGTGCTGCAAGCCGACATCGCACGCGAACTTGGCGTGGCGCTGCTCGGGCACTGCGCCGACATGCACCAGGAGTTCTACGCCATCTCGGTCGAGCGGCGCATCACTCACCCCGGCGTGGCGAGAATCACCCGCGTGGCCAAGGATCTGCTGGGCGACTGAAAACCCAGCGGCTTACGGAAAAGCGGGAATGTCGTTGTCCATCCCCTCCGAGGCCACGTTCGGGCAGCACTCTTTCATGCGATGCATGACGGACTCCACCTGCTCGTGCGCCACGTCGGCCATCACCAGCACCTGGCCCGATGCGATCGCCTCCTTGAAGCGTTCAAGCCGGGTGCTGCTCACGCTCACCCCCACCATGCTGCTGGCCCAGCTGCCCACCAGCGCTCCTGCCGCGGCCAGCGCAATGACCAGCCCGCCACCGGGAATGATGGCCATGCCCGGTATCGCCACGGCCACCAACCCGGCCACCAGGCCGGTGGCGCCGCCTGCCGCCGCACCGCGCTCAATGGCGGGAATCAGGTCGGATCGCTGAGCCACGCCCGCCTCGGGCAAGTCGCCCATCGGCGTTCCCTCCCGCGCCAACACGTGGATGTGCTTGTCTGGAATGCGGGCCAGCAGCAGGCTGTCGACCAAAGCGTGCGCGCTATTTACATCTGGCGCGAGAAAAAAGAGTCTGCGCATAAGTGTCTCCTGATCAATTGCCCGCCTGCACCAAAGACGCCGCTGTCTCTGTTTGGCTGAACTGACCACAAGCGTAAGGGGGAAATATGAAAACAGACTTAGGGTTTTGTCGTAGTTGGCGATAGTGCACCGCAAACCAGATAGAGCCTCAGTGCGGTCGCAGATCGGCTACAGTTCTAATTGACGTAAACGTCAATCAATCATGCCGCTGCGCCATGTACGCTGCGTCGAAGGAGACCGCGATGACCGACTTGTCCGAGGCCAAAGTGCTGGCCGCCTATTCGCCGCAGCAGCGGCTGCGTTTCGTGACGGCCGCCTCGCTGTTCGATGGCCACGATGCCGCCATCAACATCATGCGGCGCATCCTCATCAGCATGGGGGCCGAGGTCATTCACCTGGGCCACAACCGCTCGGTGGACGAGATCGTCACCGCGGCGATTCAGGAGGACGCGCACGCCATCGCCATTTCCAGCTATCAGGGCGGGCATGTGGAATTTTTCCGCTACATGATCGACCGGCTGCGCGAACAGGGCGCAGGGCATATTCAGGTGTTTGGCGGCGGCGGCGGTGTGATTGTGGCCGACGAAATCGAGGCTTTGCAGCAGTATGGCGTGGCCCGGATCTACAGCCCGGAAGATGGTCAGCGGCTCGGACTGCAAGGCATGATCGGCGACATGCTGCAACGCGCCGACCGCCCCCTGCCCGCGCTGGACGCAAAACAGGCGACTGCCGCGCTGCCGACTTCTCCATCTTCGCTCGCACGCCTGATCACGCAGATTGAAAACGGCACTGCCGACGCGGCGCTGATGCACAGCCTTCGCCAGCAGGCTGAAAGCGCGCACGGCGTGGTGCTCGGGGTGACAGGCACCGGCGGCGCAGGCAAAAGCAGTCTGGTGGACGAGCTGATCCGCCGCACCCGGCTCGATCAGGACGACGCGCTGCGCATTGCCGTCATCAGCATCGACCCTTCCCGCCGCAAAAGCGGCGGTGCGCTGCTGGGCGACCGCATCCGCATGAACGCCATCGGGCCGTGGCGCAACAGTAATGAAGTCTTTATGCGCAGTCTCGCCACCCGGCAATCGGGCGGGGAGCTCAGCGCCGCCCTGCCCGAAGTCATCGCCGCGTGCAAGGCGGCGGGCTTCGATCTCATCATCGTCGAAACCTCGGGCATCGGCCAGGGCGATGCGGCCATCGTGCCGCACGCCGACGCCAGCCTGTACGTCATGACGCCGGAATTCGGCGCGGCCAGCCAGTTGGAGAAGATCGACATGCTCGACTTCGCCGACTTCGTCGCCATCAACAAATTCGACCGCAAAGGCGCGATGGACGCGCTGCGCGACGTGGCCAAGCAACTGCAGCGCAACCGCGAAGCCTGGACGACCAAGCCCGAAGACCTGCCCGTGTTCGGCACCATGGCTGCGCGCTTCAACGACGACGGCGTGACGGCGCTGTATCAGGCCATCAAACCCCGGCTGGCAGAGCATGGACTCAAGCTTTCCGAAGGACGACTGCCCCCGGTCACCACACGCCACAGCACCCATCAGACCCCGATCGTGCCGGCTGCGCGCAGCCGCTACCTGGCGGAAATCGCCGACGCGGTGCGTGGCTATCACCGCAATGTCGAGACGCAAGCGACCCTGGCGCGCGAGGCGCAGCAGTTGCGCGAAAGCGGCCGCATGCTGCACGCGGCCAACCCGCACAAAATCTCCGCAGTGCAGGCCGTGACCGATCTGGCCGAACAGCGCGAAGCCCGCATGCAGCCCGCCGCGCGCAAACTGCTGGCGATGTGGCCCGACATGCAGCGCGCCTACGCCGGTGACGAATATGTGGTGAAAATTCGCGACCGCGAAATCCGCACTCGCCTCACCCACACCACGCTGTCGGGCACCACGCTGCGCAAGGTGGTGCTGCCGCACTATGCCGATCATGGCGAGGTGCTGCGCTGGCTGATGCGCGACAACGTGCCGGGCAGCTTTCCGTACACCGCGGGCACTTTTGCCTTCAAACGCGAGAATGAAGATCCCACCCGCATGTTCGCTGGCGAGGGCGATGCCTTTCGCACCAACCGGCGCTTCAAGATGCTGAGCGAAGGCATGCCGGCCAAGCGCCTGTCCACCGCGTTCGACTCCGTCACGCTCTACGGCGCCGACCCCGACCGCCGACCCGACATCTACGGCAAAGTGGGCAACTCGGGCGTGAGCATCGCCACCCTCGACGACCTGAAGGTGCTGTACGACGGCTTCGATCTGTGCGACCCCGCCACCAGTGTGAGCATGACCATCAACGGCCCGGCGCCCACGATTCTGGCGATGTTCCTCAACACCGCCATCGACCAGCAGATGGCCAAATTCGAGGCTGACAACCACCGCCAGCCGACCGATGACGAGGCGCAGAAAATCCGCGAATGGGTGCTGGAAAACGTGCGTGGCACGGTGCAGGCCGACATCCTGAAAGAAGACCAGGGACAGAACACCTGCATCTTTTCCACCGAGTTTTCGCTCAAGGTCATGGGCGATATTCAGCAGTATTTTGTGCAGCACCGGGTGCGCAATTTCTACTCGGTGAGCATCTCCGGCTATCACATCGCCGAGGCCGGGGCCAACCCCATCAGCCAGCTTGCCTTCACCCTGAGCAACGGCTTCACTTTTGTGGAGGCCTATCTGGCCCGCGGCATGCACATCGACGATTTCTCGCCCAACCTGAGCTTTTTTTTCAGCAACGGCATGGACCCGGAATACAGCGTGCTCGGCCGCGTGGCGCGGCGCATCTGGGCGGTGGCGATGCGCGACAAATACGGCGCCAACGAACGCAGCCAGAAGCTCAAGTACCACGTGCAGACCAGCGGCCGCAGCTTGCACGCGCAGGAAATTGCGTTCAACGACATCCGCACCACACTGCAGGCGCTGATCGCCATTTACGACAACTGCAACAGCCTGCACACCAACGCTTATGACGAAGCCATCACCACGCCCACGGAGGAAAGCGTGCGCCGGGCGATGGCGATTCAGCTCATCATCAACCGCGAGTGGGGGCTGGCGAAGTGCGAAAACCCGAATCAGGGCGCTTTCGTCATCGAAGAACTGACCGATCTGGTCGAAGAGGCGGTGCTCAAGGAATTCGAAGCCATTGCCGAGCGCGGCGGGGTGTTGGGTGCGATGGAAACCGGCTACCAGCGCAGCAAAATCCAGGAGGAAAGCCTGCACTATGAAATGCTCAAGCACACCGGCGAGTTGCCCATCATCGGGGTGAACACTTTCCGCAATCCGCACGGCGACGCCGCTCCAGCGCATCTCGAACTGGCGCGCTCCACCGAGGCGGAAAAAGAGTCGCAACTGCAGCGTCTGGCCGACTTTCACCATCGCCACGCGGCCGAGGCGCCCGCCCTGCTGCACCGGCTGCAGCAGGCCGTCATTCATAACGAAAATGTGTTTGCCGTGCTGATGGACGCGGTGCGGGTGTGCAGCCTGGGGCAGATCACCGCCGCGCTGTTCGAGGTGGGCGGCCAATACCGGCGCAGCATGTAAGACTTATCATTTCGCCACTCCGCTGCGCGGCGAGTCGTTGCCAATTTCGGTTTCCTGTTCTGCGCGGCGGTTTTTTATTTTCTGTCATGTCCACCTCCCCCGCCTCGCTCCGCGCCAGCGCCCTGATGCTGCTGGCTTCGCTCATCTGGGGCACGGCCTTCGTCGCCCAGACCGCGAGCATCGGCACGGTGGGGCCGTTCTACTACACCGGCCTGCGTTTCATGCTGGGCGCTGCCGTGGTGCTAGCGGTGATGGCCTTGCGTCGCCGTCCCGATCCGGCCGCACATCCTGCCTCAAATCCGCGCAGCCTGCTGCGCGACGGCGGCCTGCTCGGCGGGGTGGTGGCCATCTCCATTTCCATGCAGCAGATTGGGCTGGAATCGACCACCGTGGCCAACGCCGGTTTCATCAGCTCGCTCTACGTCGTGCTGGTGCCGCTGCTGGGCCTGCTGTGGGGGCGGCGCGTCGGCGCCGGCGTCTGGCTGGGCGCTTTACTGGCCGCAAGCGGCATGTATTTTCTCAGTGTGCGCCAGGGCTATAGCGTGCGGCATGGCGACTGGCTGGAGTTGGGCGGCGCGCTGTTCATCACCGTGCAGTTGCTGCTGCTGGGCCGCATGGCGCCGCGCCACGACCCGCTGCAACTCGCCGTAGTGCAGTTCGTCGTCTGCGGCCTACTGTGCCTGGGCGCCGGGGTGCTGGTGGAATCGATCAGTCTGGAAGCGCTGCAGCGCGCGGCCTGGACCATTTTCTACGGCGGCGCGCTGTCGGTGGGCGTGGCCTACACTCTGCAAGTGGTGGCGCAGCGGCACGCCGTGCCCGCGCATGCCGCGGTGATTTTCAGCATGGAAGGCGTGTTCGCCGCGCTCGCGGCGTGGCTGGTGCTGCATCAGTCGCTGGACGCGCGCGCCCTGTTCGGTTGCGCGCTGGTGTTCAGCGGCCTGCTGGTCTCGCAACTGCCGCTGCGCGAGCTGGCGAGCGGTTTGTTCACGCTGATGCGGCGCGTCCAGCCGGTTCAACCCATCGACCCATGACGACCAAACCGCGCCCCGCTTCCGTCTGGCCAGGACGGCCGCGCTCTTCCGAACCTGCGCCTCGGCGCAGCGCACCCGCCAAAACGATGGCTGCACCCGCACCGCGGGGCGACCCCGCCGTCGAAGTCCGCCTGTCCAAGCGCATGTCCGAACTCGGCCTGGCCTCGCGGCGCGAAGCAGACGACTGGATCGATCGCGGCTGGGTGCTGCTCGACGGCACACCCGCAGTGCTCGGCACCAAGGTGGCGGGCAATCTGCCCGCCTCGCGTATTGTCATCCGCAAGGCGGCGCAGCACCGGCAGGCGGCGCAGGTCACCATCTTGCTGCACAAGCCGGTGGGCTATGTCAGCGCGCAGGCCGAGCACGGTTACACCCCGGCGGTCGCGCTCATCAAGGCCGAAAACCGCTGGGCCGAATGCGAAGCGCCGCAGCCGTTTTCACCCGCGCATTTGCGGCATCTGGCCGTGGCGGGTCGGCTCGACATCGACTCCACCGGCCTGCTGGTACTCACCCAAGACGGCCGCATCGCCCGTCAACTCATCGGCGAAGACAGCGCGGTGGAGAAGGAATATCTGGTGCGGGTCAGCCTGACCGATGCGCCAGCCCGCAACGGCGCCGAAGAAGACGTGCAGGCCGCCTTTCCCGAGAGCCGCCTCGCCCTGCTGCGCCACGGTCTGAAGCTCGACGACCAGCCGCTGCGGCCGGCGCAGGTGGAATGGATCAACCCGCAGCAATTGCGCTTTGTGCTGCGCGAAGGCAAGAAGCGCCAGATTCGCCGCATGTGCGAGCTCGTCGGCCTGCGAGTTACCGGTCTCAAGCGCGTGCGCATCGGCGGCTTGCGCCTCGGTGCACTGCCGCTGGGGCAATGGCGCTATCTGCGCGAGGACGAAGGGTTTTAAGGCGCTAGCAGGGAAGCGCTCAAGCGTGAACCTGCTCGAACAGATCGAGCGCCTTCTTGACTTCGGCGATATAGGTCATCGCCGGGCCGCCGCCCATGACGATGGCCACCTTGCAGACCTCGACGATTTCGGCGTGGCTCACGCCCGCACGCAGCGACTTCTCGACATGGATGCCGATGCAATAGACGCAGCGCGCGGTAATCGCCATGCCCAGGGCAATGAGTTCCTTGGTCTTGGCGTCGAGCACGCCATCGCCCAGCGCCTCGCCCATGAAGGCACCAAACGCCTTCATCGTGCTGGCGGCCTCGCGGTTCATCATGCCCATGCCCATTTTGAAATCGCGCATGGACACGTCCATGCCGTTGTGCACTGAATCGTTCATCTCGTTTTTCTCCCGGATTGATGCCTTCACTGTGAATGGGCGATGTGACGCTCTGATGTCACCACTTGGATTGACACAGGGCCGACACCTGCGCGTGGTAACAAGCGCACATGTCTGCCGTACCCACGCCCTCTCCTCCCCGCCTGCTGTACGACGCGGTCTCCGAATTACGCCGCGCCGCGCTCGCGTATGAGCAAGCCCACCAAGACCGCATCGACGCGCTGCCGCCGCAGCGCCGCGCCAGCGCCCGCAATCTGCTGCACTACATCGCCGTGCGCCAGGCCGATCTGCGGCCGTTGCAGACCCAGTTGGCTCAGATCGGCCTGTCTTCGCTGGGCATGCTGGAAACCCATGTGCTCGCCGCGCTCGACGCGGTGCTCGACCGGCTCGAAGACTTGCTCGGCCATGCCCGCAGCCAGCGCCCTGCGCCTCCCTGCACGTTCGTCGAGGGCCTGCAACTGCTGCAGCACAACACCACCGCCCTGCTCAACCCGCCGCGACCGCAGCGCGAGGTGCGCATCATGGTGACGCTGGCCACTGAAGCCGCGCAAGACGCTGCAGGGCTACACGCCCTAGCTGAGGCCGGCATGGACATCGCCCGCATCAACTGCGCGCACGACGATGCCGCCGTCTGGCAGCGCATGGCCGAGCTTGTTCATGGCACCGACGCTTCGCCGCAGCGCCGTCCGCTGGTGCAGATCGATCTGGCGGGGCCCAAGTCGCGCACGGGCGAGTTGCTGCCGCAGGGCCGCATCCTGCATCTGCGGCCCCGGCATGATGTGCGCGGGCAGATCATCGCCCCCGCGCTGCTGGCGCTGTGGTGCGGTGAGGGCCCGCCACCGCAAGTTCCCGAGGGACAAATCCTGCTGCACGCCGGAGCGCTGCATCCGCCCCTGCCCGCGCCATTGCCGCCGTCCGCCCGGCTGCAGGTCACCGATCTGCGCTTGCGCGCGCGGCAAGGCAGGCTGATTTCCCGCGAGGGCGCGCTGCTGGTGTTTGCCTTCGAACGCTCGGCTTATCTGGCCGAAGGCATGCCGTTCAAGCTGACGAACGACTCTGTCGAGATGGCCGCAGGCACACTGCAAGGCATCGCCGAAGTTCCGGGCGAACTGCGGCTGTTCGTCGGCGACCCGCTGGTGCTGCTGCGCGAAAGCCGCCCCGGCCATGCTGGGCTGCGCGGCGACGATGGCGCCTTCACCACACCGCCGCAGGTGCACTGCACGCTCGATGCCGCCTTCACCTCGGCGCAGGTCGGGCAAAGCGTGTGGCTGGACGACGGGCGCATTGGCGCGGTCATCGAAACCCGCACGGACGACACCCTGCAACTACGCATCACCCATGCCGAGCCGAGCGGCAGTCGGCTCAAGGCGGAAAAGGGCATCAACTTTCCCGACACCCGCTTCGACCTTCCCGCGCTCACCGAAAAAGACCGCGACGATCTCGCCGCAATGGCTCGCCATCTCGATCTGGTTGCGCTGTCCTTTTTGCGCAGCCCGCAAGACGTGCGCCAGTTGCGCGCGGAACTCAGCGCACGACAGCGCGACGATGCCGGTGTGGTGCTCAAGATCGAAAACCGTCAGGCCTTCGATCGCCTGCCCGCCATCCTGCTCGAAGCCCTGGCGCACCCGCGCCTGGGCGTCATGGTCGCGCGCGGCGATCTGGCGGTGGAACTGGGCTTCGAGCGGTTGTCCGAAGCGCAAGAAGAAATTCTCTGGATGTGCGAGGCCGCCCACCTGCCGGTGATCTGGGCCACCCAGATTCTCGACACCATGGCCCGCAGCGGCCTACCCTCCCGCCCCGAGGTCAGCGATGCCGCCCTGAGCATTCGCGCCGAGTGCGCCATGCTCAACAAAGGGCCGCACATCGTCGAGGCCGTGCGCTTTCTATCCGGCGTGCTCGAACGCATGGAAGGCCATTACGCCAAGCGCATGACCTTGCGCCGCCCATTGTCGATCGCCGAGCTGCCCAACTGAACCCCAGCCTCATTAACGCCTCCAAGCAACATCGCGCCGCCGGTCGAACGGGTTTCACTTTGTTGCACCGCAGCACTTGCATGATTGATTTTTGTCAACGACAAACGTGCAAATCAGTGAGCGCTTATAGAGGGTTGTCCTAATGTCCAAGCGGTGCCGCGCAGGGAACAATGCGCCATCTTTCGCGGAGTACGGACATGGATTCAAAGCGTCGCACATGGTTGATTGCAACGGGTTGCGCCGGTTGCGTGGCAGCAGGGGGAGCGGCCGTGCCTTTTGTCGATTCGCTCGCGCCTTCCGCGAAGGCTCGCGCCGAAGGCGGGCCGGTGGATGTGGACATAAGCTCGCTGCGTCCGAGTGAAAAAATGACCGTGCTGTGGCGCGGCCAACCCGTGTGGATTTTGCACCGCACCCCGGCCATGCTGGAGTCGCTCAACGAAACCCAACCCCTCGTCGCCGATCCCGACTCCAAGCGCACCGCCTTCCCCACTCCGGCCTGGGCGCAAACGCAGTGGCGCTCGATCAAAAAAGAATATCTCGTGGTCGTGGGCATCTGCACCCATCTGGGCTGCTCACCGGTCGACCGCTTCACGCCGGGGCCGCAACCCTCCCTGCCCTCGGACTGGGATGGCGGCTTTCTCTGCCCCTGCCACGGCTCGATGTTCGATCTGGCGGGTCGCGTGTTCAAGAACATGCCCGCCCCCGACAACCTGGTCGTGCCGCCGTATATGTATGTGACCGACGCCAAGGTGCGCATCGGCGAACACGAGAAAGCCTGACCTCCCGCCCTTCCTCCCGCCCTTCCTCCCGATTTTCCTCCCGATTTTCCTCCCGCTGCACCCTCCCCACAAAACAAACAGGAGACACCTCAATGGCCGATCAATCGCTGCACGGCGCGCACGCCGCCCCCGAACACGGCGGGCTGCGCGGCTGGGTGGACAAGCGCTTTCCCTTCTCCTCGCTGTGGAGCGCGCACCTGACCGAGTATTACGCGCCGAAAAACCTCAATTTCTGGTACTACTTCGGCTCACTGTCCATCGTGGTGTTGGCCATTCAGATCATCAGCGGCATTTTCCTGGTGATGAACTACAAGCCCGACGCCGCGCTGGCCTTCGGCTCGGTCGAATACATCATGCGCGATGTCAACTGGGGCTGGCTGATTCGCTACATCCACTCCACCGGGGCCTCGGCGTTTTTCATCGTGGTGTATCTGCACATGTTCCGCGGCCTGATTTACGGCTCCTACCGCACCCCGCGCGAACTCATCTGGATTTTCGGCTGCCTGATCTTTCTGAGCCTGATGGCCGAGGCCTTTTTCGGCTACCTGCTGCCGTGGGGGCAGATGTCGTTCTGGGGCGCGCAGGTCATCGTCAACCTGTTCTCCGCCATCCCCTACATCGGCCCCGATCTGGCGGTGTGGATTCGTGGCGATTACGTGGTGAGCGATGTCACGCTCAACCGCTTTTTCGCCTTCCACGTCATCGCCATTCCGCTGCTGCTCATCGGCCTGGTGGGGTCGCACATCATCGCCCTGCACCAGGTCGGCTCGAACAACCCGGACGGCGTCGAAATCAAGGACAACAAAGACGGCCGCGGCATTCCGCGTGACGGCGTGGCGTTCCACCCCTACTACACCGTGCACGATTTGTTCGGGCTGTCCGTGTTCCTGATGATTTTCTGCGCCGTGGTGTTCTTCGCGCCGCAGTTCGGCGGCTACTTCCTGGAGCACAACAACTTCATTCCGGCCAACCCGCTGAAAACCCCGCCGCACATCGCCCCGGTCTGGTACTTCACGCCGTTCTACTCCATCCTGCGCGCGACGACGAGCAACACCGTGCACATCTGGATGGGCGTGGTGGTCGTGGCCACGCTCTTTGCCCTGTGGCGCAACCGCGGCAAACCCGGCCGCGCCGTTTCGTTTGCCGTGGGCGGCGGCCTGCTGTTCTGGGCGCTTGCCTCGGTAGACGCCAAGTTCTGGGGGGTGGTCAGCATGGGCGGCGCCGTGATCATCTTTTTCTTCCTGCCCTGGCTCGACAAATCGCCCGTCAAGTCGATCCGTTACCGCCCCACCTGGCACCGCGCCGTTTACACCCTGTTCGCCATCAACTTCGTAGTGCTGGGCTACTTCGGCATCCAGCCGCCCTCGCCCGTGGCCTACGCCGTGGCGCTCACCTGCACCCTGCTTTACTTCGGCTTCTTTTTCCTCATGCCGTGGTGGAGCCGCCTGGGGGAATTCAAACCCGTGCCGCAACGCCTGACCTACAAAGCCCACTGATGTCCGCCACCATGACCTCCTTCCTGCACCCGCTTCTGCGACGTCTGTGCCTGGGGTTGCTACTCGGGCTGATGCTGCAAGGCGCCGCGAGCGCCGCCTCGGAAGAGCAAGAAATTCCGCTCGATCATGCCCCTTACCGGGTCAACAATGTGCTGGCGCTGCAAAACGGCGCCCGCTTGTTCGTCAATTACTGCATCGGCTGCCATTCCGCCAAGTACATGCGGTATGAAAGCCTGCGCGGCATCGGCCTGACAGACGACCAGATTCAGCACAACCTGATGTTCGGCGATGCGAAGATTGGCGACACCATGCGTGTGGCCATGACGCCCGTTCAGGCGGAGAAGTGGTTCGGCATCGATCCGCCCGATTTGTCCATCATCACCAAGGCGCTGGCCTCTCATCGCGGCAGCGGCACCGACTACCTCTACACCTATCTGCGCACTTTTTACCGCGACGATACGCGGCCGACCGGCTGGAATAATCTGGTCTTCCCCGGCGTGGGCATGCCCAACCCGCTGTGGATGTTGCAGGGCGAGCGCTCCGCCAACTTCCAGGTCGGCCCCGACCCCGCCGATCCGGCCATCAAGCTCAAGACTTTCGTCGGCTACACCCAGCTGACGAAAGGGTCGGAATCGACAACCGAGTATGATTCGACGGTTGCCGACCTCGTCGCCTACATGCAGTGGATGGCCGAACCCGATCAACTGTTCCGCAAGCGCCTTGGCGTCATCGTGCTCATTTTCCTGGGATTGTTCAGCTTCATTACCTGGAAGCTGAAATCCGAATACTGGAAAGATGTCACCTAACTCTGGCTAGCGCCCGCACCCCGGGTGCGCAGCCCAATCCGTATCGCCGGGGTGGCACTGCCACCCCGTTTCGTCTTTCAGGAGTCTGCATTCATGATGGTGCTCTATTCCGGCACGACCTGCCCGTTTTCGCAGCGTTGCCGCTTCGTGCTGTTCGAAAAAGGCATGGATTTCGAAATCCGTGACGTTGACCTGTTCAACAAACCCGAAGACGTCAGCGTCATGAATCCCTACGGACAGGTGCCCATCCTGGTCGAGCGCGATCTCATCCTGTACGAATCCAACATCATCAACGAGTACATCGACGAGCGCTTCCCGCACCCGCAGCTCATGCCCGGCGATCCGGTGGCCCGCGCCCGCGTGCGGCTATTCCTGTTCAATTTTGAGAAGGAACTGTTCGTGCACGTGACGACACTCGAATCGCGCGCCACCAAGTCCAACGAAAAAGCGCTCGAAAAGGCCCGCAGCGCCATTCGCGACCGCCTGACGCAGCTCGCGCCCGTATTCCTCAAAAACAAATACATGCTGGGCGAAGACTTTTCCATGCTCGACGTGGCCATCGCCCCGCTGCTGTGGCGCCTCGATCATTACGGCATCGATCTGCCCAAGTCGGCGCTGCCGCTGGCCAAGTATGCCGAGCGCATTTTCCAGCGCCCCGCCTACATCGAGGCGCTCACGCCCTCCGAAAAGATCATGCGCAAGTAAGCAGTTCGGTGCACCGTGATGAACAGCGATTCGCAAAACATCGGCTCAACCAAGCCCTACCTCATCCGCGCCCTGTACGAATGGTGCACGGATAATGGTCTGACCCCCTACCTGGCCGTACAGGTCGGGGCTGGTGCGCGGGTGCCGATGGAGTTCGTGAAAAACGGTGAAATCGTGCTGAACATCAGCTTCGACGCCACCAGCGCGCTGAACATCGGCAACGATGAAATTCGCTTCAAGGCGCGTTTCGGCGGCGTGGCCAGAGACATTCTGATCCCCATCGGTCAAGTCTCAGCCATCTATGCACGGGAAAACAGCCAAGGTATGGCCTTTCCGGTCGAAACCGCTGACGAATCGGCCGAGATCGGTGAAGCCAACAACGCGCCCGCCGCAGAAGACCAGGACGAACCGGCTAAAGCCAGCAAGCCCACGCGGCTGCAGCCGGTAAAATCCGAAGCATCGGAATCGGAAGAACCTTCCTCCGAACCGCCCCCCGGCGCCCCCCGCCCCGGCGGAGCGCATCTGACCCGCGTGAAGTAGTCCGGCGGCCTCAAGGTCACCGGATAACCGGCCCACGCAACCCGGCGCTCAACAGCGCCTACGCCGACTTAGCTCAGCTGGTAGAGCAACCGCCTTGTAAGCGGTAGGTCATCCGTTCGATTCGGATAGTCGGCACCAAAAAACACAAGCAAAACAAGCACTTACTGAACAAGCCCACTCTAATACTGTGGGCTTTTTTGTGCGTTTTGGGGGAACGATTCCCCCACAATTCCCCCAGATTTCCCCCACACCGCCCCGGAACGTCGCTTTGCTGGACACCCCAGGATTCCCCCTGCAGGGGATGATCAGCGCCCCAACCCTTGCTCGCGCTTGCGCTGCCTCTCGATCAAAGCCATGAAACCGCCAAGGCTGGCGACGGCTCCCTCACCTCGCCGAGTAATCACACGATCCACCACCTCTGCAATCAGCGTGCGGCCGTTGGCTCCTTGGTGCGCGGCGCGGTCGTGTGCGGCGATGAACGCCTTGACCGGCGCGGCACTGCGGTCGCCGTCCAGCCATTGGTCGATTGCTTGATCCATCGCCTGTTTTTCCTGCCGGTGTGGAGGGTCCACGGGCGCCTGCTTTGTAGACAACGCAGGCCACGCCTGCTCCGGTGCGGCTTTCGCCTGCGCAGTCGTCGGCTTGCCCACAGATTCTGTGGAGAGACCGCGCATGCTCTGCACTTCCGTCTCGGCGGCGCGGGCAAGGATGGCGGCCACGCGCTGCTCTCTCGCTCGGGCTTCCGCCTCGATCTGCTGCTGCGTCGTGCCTCGCAGCACATCCATGACGTGCGGGCGGGGCCGTGCCTGAACGTCCGGCGACACCACCCGGCTCACGGCAGGCACAGGTTGCCGGGGCGGTTGCCTGCGCCGCAGCTCATCCTGCACCACAGCCTGCAAGTCGGCGGTCACGACTTCGATGCCCAGCCGCACCGCCTGCCGCGCCGCCCGTTCCCTGAACTCGCTGCTGCCGGTGATGTCCACCTTGCCGCCATACTTCTGCGCCGCCATGCGCAGGGCCGCTTCCAGACTGTCATCGCCCTTGTCGTGCATCACGATGCGCGGGCCGGAGTCGGTGAACTTGTCCCGCCCCAGTGCATCACGGTACAGCACGAGTTGGCGCTTGCGGTCGATGTGCGCATCCAGTCCAGCCAGCGTGAGCTTGCGCAGCGGGTCGAGTTCTTCGCCTTCGATGCCGTCGATCTGCTTGCTCTTGTTGCGCTGCTCGCGGTAGCGGATACCGCGCAGCGCGGCCTGCGCCGCCTCGTCGCCCTGTGTCGCTTCACGCTCAAGCCACTTGCGCCACACGTCCTGTTTGGGCAGCTTGGCCAAGAGCGCCTTGCGCTGCGCGGCCTGACGCTTCTGCAAGGCTTCACGCTGCTGCGCCGCCTTGAGCGCCCACAAGGACTGAAGCACGGCCAGAGGCTGGCCCTGCTGCCGGGCCTGCGCGGTCAAAGCCTTGCGTTCCTCACGCAACTGCCCGATCAGTGCCGCGCGCTCGGCGCGATGCTGCTGCACCAGGGCGGCGCGCTGCTTCGGCCTGTCCTGCCGCGCCGTCTCCTGCTCGGCCTTGAACCGCGCCGCAAGCGCCTTGCGCGCGGCTGCCCGCTGCTCCCGTCGCGCCGCCCGCTCGTCCGTATCCCGTTCGCGCCGGGGCGTTTCCTCATGCGCCCACGCCCGGCCTGCATCGAGCGACTTCTGGTAATTCACCGCGCCCAAAGGCAGCTTGTCCGGGGGCGGCTGGTACGGCCCGAGGCGCTTTTCCAGTTCGGCCTTGCTCGCCCAGCGGCCCAACTGCGACGCCTTGGCCGCCAGCACCCGCCCATCATCCAGCGTCGTCGTGACCACCAGGCCTGAGCCTTTCGGCGCGATGCGCAACCCATACCGCGCCGCCTGCTGGTGCAACCGCTCCCATGTCACGCCCGGCGTGTCCAGCGCGGCCTTGATCGCCTTGGCAGGCCCGCCAGCGGCCCATTCCTGAAACGAGGCTCCCGCCTCACGGTGCGCCGCATCCGCTGCAGCGGGAGAGAGCTGCGGACCTGCAGTCAATAATCCCCGTTCCTGCCTCTGCGCCCGGCTCATGCGCACAATGCCCGCCTTTGCCGAATCGTGCACGACAACATACGGACCGGGGCTGTGCCGCCAGCCCTGCGCAAGCTCGATTTCGCGCATGGCCTTGTCCAGCAACAGCCAGTCCGTCCGGGGCACCTTGGCCGTATGACCATCGGCATGCACCCGGTTGACGATCAGATGCACATGGTCGTGATCGGTGTCGCGGTGGATCGCCCAGACTGCTTGATGCTCGCCAAAGCCCAGCGCGTCCATGACGTGCTTGCAGGCGTGTTCAGCCTGCCGCGCCGTGGGGTGTTCGCCCTCCTGCCAGGCCAGGGTGACGTGGTACACCGACCCGCGCGCAGTCTGGTGGCGTGCCGCTGCCGCTGTCGCGTCGAGAATGTCGATGGCGGTCTGGCGATCTTCCGGGGTGTCCAGTGGGCAGTCGAGGTTGAGTGCGCCTATCTCGGGGCGGAGCACGTCGGCCTGATCCGGGTTGTCGCGGGCGATGTAGCGCACGGCCTCGCCAAATCCGGCGCGACTGGCCCCTTTACGTGGGATGACTTTGGCGAGCATCGGCAGCCTCGGTAATTTGCTGCACCGCTTCACGCCACAGCGCCAGGGCTTGTTCCGTGGCATGGCGGTCAAGCAGGCCGCGTGCCGCCAGATGCTTGAGCAGCCCGCCTTGGCGCCGCAGCTCAGCATGCAGGGCTTGCAGCCGGGCCACACGCACATCGCCACGCAGAGCGAGGGTGCGCAGGTAGCTGCTGGTCGTCAGCAGGGCCGCATCAGCGGCATGGCGGATCAACGCAGCCTCGACAGGCGTGGCGCGCAGCGCCAGATGCACGGTACGTTCACGCATGGGGCTCTCCCGTCATCCGTGTACGCAGCGTGCTCGGGTAGAGTTTGCCTCCCAGCGGCAACGTCTTGCGCTCGACGTCGATGCGCCGCTCCACGGCGTTGGCGCCGAAGCGCTCGATGAGGGCGATGAGCGTCTTGCGGTCGCTCTCGGTCGGGCCGTCCGCGCCGAAAGCGAGCTTGCCGCTTTTGAGCAGCGCATCCGCCCGCTCCGCCGGAGATTCGCCGATGGCTTTGACCCCGGCAGCGGGCGGCCCCTCCAGGTGCTTGCGCAGGACGTAGTCCGCCTCGGATTCCTCCGGCAGACGATCCGAGCCATCCGCCCAGTCGGGCAACTCCAGACCGGACACGCCCGACGGCGCCTGTGAAGAAACGGATGAGGCGGACGGTTTCCTCGCAGGAAACTGGGCTGCGGGCGGGGTTTTGGGCGGGGTCTTGGCGTCAGCCGTCGAACGCTGCGACGAGACCGCAGCCGTCAGCCCGGCCCGGCGCACGGCCTCCAGCAAGGCAGCGGGGCGCACGCCCAGAGTGGGAGCCAAGAGCCGCGCATAGCGCGCCAGGGGCACACCGCTTTGGTGCAGCGCCTTGATGTCTGCGAGGCGCTCGGTCACGAACGCATCGCAGATGGTGCGCGCTGCGGCTTTCCCCGCCAGTTGACGGGAGAGTTTCGCGGCCTGATCGATGCGGTCAAAGAGGGTGGATGATTGAGTCATGTCGATACTCCAAATCGTGTGAGAAACGCAGTGCCGAACGCGGCGAGAAACAGGGTGTCGGGCGCAGCCTGACCAGGGGCCGGTTACGCCGGGCGCGCCAGCGACGGTGTGACCCCGGCATACCTTGCCCCCAGTCGTATTACGGGACATGTCGCAGGCAGTCCCCTTAAAACGGCAGGTCACGCACTTCGGCGCGAATGCGGTCGATCAGGGCGATGGCGGCGGCTTCGGCTTGCATCTCGGCCAAGCGTTGCAGGTAGGGATTGCCGTCGTTGCCAGCACGGGATCGGTTTTGCAGGTGGGCAATGAGGGCCTGCCGGTGCTGCACGATCAGCGCGCGCAGTTCGGGCGTAACCCTGTTGCGCGGTGAGACATGCAACGCGCCATGATTCACGCGCAGCGCCAGCCCGGCGCGGCGCAGGCGGGCATAAACGGTTTGAACATCGTCATTCATGGATTCCCCTTTCGGTGTCGAGTTCGGCAAGCCATGCGGTGAAGCCTTCGGGCGGCAGCAGCCTTTGGGCGGCGGCGGTGTGGGCCTCGGCCTTGCTGCGGTACAGGGAGGCCAGACGCTCGGCCTCGGCTGCGGCGCGGCGGAAGTGCCCAATCGCATCGGCATGGTTGCGCAGGGCGAAGGCGGTGCGGCCTGGGTGGGCGGGCAGCAATTGCCTGCGCCCCCCCCTGCGAATCCTGCGAACGGCTGCACTGCATTGCCATTCATGGGGGGCTGCGAATGCTGCGAATCTTGCGAATAGCGTCCGGCATTCGCAGAATTCGCAGCATTCGCAAGGGGTGCGGCAGACAAAACCGGCAAGGTCGCAGGTGTCGCATTCGCAGAATTCGCAGCATTCGCAAGGGGGGTATCACCCCAAATGCGGCGAACGATGTCAGCGGCGCGCATGGTCAACTCCTGCGGCTTTGACGTTGCTGCCGTCAAACTCCACCAGACCGAGCGCGTCCAGGCGGTCAATGGCCTCGTTGCGCCGGTCAGCGGTGCGCAGGCTTGACGGCCCGATACGCGGAATGTCTTTCAGGGCAACCCAGCCAACGCGCTCCACCAGCCAACGGTAGAGCGTCAGCGCCCATGCTGGCGCAGGGTCGGCCTTGCCCGATAGGGCGGCTTGCCAGTTGTCTAGGCTGTGTGCCGATAGCTCCGCGCCACAGACGGCGGTCTGATCGTCGATCACATCAGCGCCAGCAAAACACGCCAGCACCCCGGCGATGCGGCAAGCCTGCTCGGTGGCGCGCAGGGCGAAGGGCTGCACCTCGCGCAGCGCACCCATGCGGCCTTGCTGTTCCATGTCCTCAAAAAACGCGGCCATGCGCTGGGTGGCCTGCGCGTCAAGCTCGATCACCGGCAGCCCGTCGCAATCGTCCGGCAGTGGGCGCGATAGCAGGCGTGTGCAGTCGGCCCAATACTGCCGGATAGCCGGGCTGTTCTCAGGTCGCCAGGGCTTGAAGACACGCGGTGCAAGCGGTGCGGGCCAGGCCAGCAGAAAGCGCGGCCAAAACCCGATGCCTGAAAGCACTTCATCAGCGAGCACATCGCCCAATGCGGCGGGCTGGATCAGAAGATGCGCTGACAGACGCACCCCGTAACGCTCGGTACGGCCTCCACCCGCACGCACCACGGACAGGTGTCCACGATCCCACAGCCCGCATAGGTTCGCGGCGGTCTTGGTGCGTTGCTCTGGCGTCATGGCGTGCCCAGCGAGCACGGCCCCGGCCTCGGTCGAGAAGATGCCTTGTGCGGCGATGCCTTCGGCAAAACTGCGGCGCATGCCTTCAATGGTCAGGTCAGCGGCGATGCGGTACGGACTAGGGCCGGGGTGTTCGGGCGGCGGGTCGCCTTTCTTGCGCTGACTCCTGGCATCCTCATAGGCGGCCATGTCCTCCGCATGGCATTTTCCGGCTTCGCGCTGGTGGTCATGGATCGGGCGCAGGGCGGGCCTGTCTGCGGTGTCCTTGCCGTCGCCACTGTTCGCCACGGTCAGGGCGTACAGGCTCAGCGGCGCGGCGTTGCCTGCAAGCGTGCGTACATTCGCCACGCCTTGCGCCAGCAACGATGCGGCTGCAAGCAAGGATTGCCCGGCCATAGCGGGCGAGACCTGCGCGCCTTCGGCCAAGTCGCGCGCAGCGGCGGCAAGCGGCCCCAGGGCGTCAAGCGGATAGGGGGCGTCGGTGCCGTCGATCTGCGGCAGCAGCAAGGCGCGGGCGCGCTCCAGGGCTTGCGGTACGGGCAGCAGCGGCAGGGTCGGTGTCGCAGGTGTCGCAAGGGGGGCGGCAGGCAGCGTCGCCAGCGCCAGCACATTCGCTGCGGTGGCTTGCGGGCGCGCGGCGATCCAGTCGAATGCGTCGCCTTTGGCGGGTAGACCGAGCGCAGCCACGTCGAGGAGGCGCACTTCTGCGGCAATGCCTTGCAGCTTGTCGGCAACGTCACGGCCATACTGCGCGCCGGGTTCGTCAGCATCGGGCCATATCGTCACGGTGCGGCCTTGCAGCGGCGTCCAATCGGCGGCGCTGGCGCTGCTCGCGCCTCCGGATGTGGTGGCAACACAGCCCAGCTTCACTAGGGCGTCAGCGGCCTTTTCGCCCTCGGTCACGAACACCACGGCGGCGGTATCGGCGGCGATGCGGTGCAGGTTGTAGAGGGGTTTCCCGGCAGGCGGTGCGGGCGGCTCCCCGATTTCATACCCTGCGCCGTCAGCGGTGCGGCGCATGGGCCTGATCCACTTCGCGCCCGTGTCTGGGTGCTTCAGACGGATGCGCCAGAAGATCGGTTCCATGCTGGCGCTGGAGTAGGTGTGCAGCGCTTCGGGGGTGAACCCGTCGCGCAGCGCTGGCGCTGACAGTCTTCGCGCGGCGTCTTTGGGGGTTTCTGTGCGGTCGATCACCTCAGACATGACGGTCTCCCGTCATGGCTCCCAGCGCCTTTGCCGCAGCTGGGAAGGGCTGCTTATAGCGTTGCATCTGGAAAGCCAGCACGTCGCCTCCGTGCGCGCCACAGACCATGCAGCGGAATGCGCCAGTCTGTGTGTTCACTCGCAGGGATGGCCGGGTGTCCTGGTGGAAAGGGCACACGGCGTCGCGCCAAGTTCCATGGCCCTGCAATGCGGCGAGTTCAGCGGTGAAGTAGGTTTCAGGATCGGGCAGGCGGTTGCGGTCGAAGTGCGGGCGCAGCGCCAGCAGCGCAGCCCGGCTCTTGGCTGGGGGGGTGGAGCGGCGGGCGGGGGTCATCGCGCACCTCCCAGCACGGCATCCGCGAATTTGCGCGGGCGCCCGCGTCGGCGCGGTGCGGGTGGACGGTCAGGAGTAATGCTGACACTCTGTGGGGCTGCGTCCGCTTGTACCGCGACGCTTACCGCAGCGCTCTTGCTCGCGAGCCAGGCTGCCAGGTCGGGCAGCATGACCGCTGTACCTCGGCCAATGCGCGCAACCGGCGGGAAAGTGCCGCGCTCGATGCGCCGTTGCGCGGCCTTGACCGTCTTGAAACCGAGTGTTTGTTGCAAGAAGGGGTCATGCAGTTGCATGACCATCGGATAGCCCTGCGCCAGCAGGGCCTCAAACAGCGCTTGCGCGCTGATCGAAAATGATGACATGTCGACCTCCGAGAGGCTGCTGCTCGGGCGAGGCGACGCGGGCTGCGGGGAGCAGCGCAAGGTGGGGGATGACAGCCCGCGTCAGGCGCGGGCGATGGGGGCGGGGACGACGCGCGCGGTGAGAGCGATATGGGCGATGCGGCGATGGCCGACGCGAGCCAATTGCAGGGCAGCAGACCGACGGGTTGAGGTCAGCAGGATGGCCAGACCAACGGCACGTTGTGCGGCACTGGCAGCATGGATGACGATGGCGGCCTGAATGACTGCGGCAGCACGAGTATCCGGCGTAACAGCAGCCAAGGCAACGCTAGTCCGCGCAGCCTCCACGACGCCGCGCCGATGGAATCGCAAGAAACCGCTCACGTAACTGACGGCAGCGATGATCGCAAAGGCCGCACCAGCCAATATGGCCCCATCCCCCAAAAACAGTGTCATGACAATGCCCGCAAAGAGCCACCACTCAAGAACCGGGTGACAGCGCTGAATCGGGCGCTCAAAGACGGTTTTGGTTGTGGCAATGGCGGGACGCATTCGCGAAATGTATGGGATTGTCGCGGTCCAATCAATACAGGTAGCGTTCCTAACGCTGTCTTGTCGGCTCGTTGCCACATAGGACAGCAAGAGACTGTGGGCAAGGTAGGCCTGGGTTTCACCTGGCGCTAGCGCTCCAGGCGAATCCGGCATCTTGGTCAGGCTGCGCCCGACACCCTGTTGTGTCCTGCGTTTCGGCGCTGCGTTTTTCACGCTACATCTTCGAGAACGAGTGGCAGAGCTTCCGTACCCGCCAGAATCGTGACCTGGAGTTGGCGACGGCCATGCATACCTATGACCGGCCAGGCCGCTACATCGTGGCTGTCAAGGTCATCGATATTTTTGGCAACGACACGATGACGCTCGTGCCGGTGAATGTTGGTTAACGCGAAGTCAGGTCGAATGCGCGTGAATGATGGGCAGAAGGAAGGCCCGGTTCTCACAAAGGGGGACTGGTTGTCGGCCTGAAGGGACTTCCGCCCGATTCGGCCTAGGGGCAGGTCACGACCCAGAGCGGTCCGGCACCGACCGAGAAAGCCGACGTTCGGAAACTCGCCGTCAAGGTTGGCAGCGAGAGCGAAGCGATGACGTTTGTGTGCCTCCCCCTAGGAGGCCGTGCACAATGCTTGTGGTTGAGAAGCGTAGTTGTTGCGCAGGCTAATCCGGCTATTGACCGCGGTCGCAGAAATCATCCGGCCAGCCCGCGCATCGTCATTTCGGGGTACGAGCGGTCCATCAAGGGAGGCCGGAACAGCAATGAAGATTCAGTCAGTTCGGATCAAGAACTTCCGCACGTTGAGTGACGTCACCATTCCTTTCGATTCCGTCACGACGTTCATCGGGCCGAATGGTGCGGGCAAGTCAACTGTGCTTCGCGCGCTTGACTGGTTCTTCAACGGCAAGCCTGGCTATCTCACAGAGAAGGATTGTTCGTTCGGCGCGACCACCGAGAACATCGAGGTTCAGGTTGGCTTCACTGATCTGACCAACAAGGACCGCGAAGCACTTGGCAAGTACGCGCCTGACGGCGTTGCTACATTCACGGCATGGAAGCGTCGGTCGCCCGATGGTACTGAGGTACTTTCCGCGAATGCGAAAGGTCTTCCGGAGTTCAATGCAATCAAGGCAGCGGGCAGTGCGACGGCGAAGAAGGATATGTACGCTGCGCTTCGCAGCAGCCGGGCGGAGTTGAATCTTCCGGTTGCTAACACTGGGGCAGCGGTGGAGCAGGCGATGACCGCCTGGGAGTCCTCACACACCGATCAGCTAGTCGATGCTCCAGAAGCACTACAAACCAACTTCTTCGGTTTCAACAGCGGCGGCAAGATGAGTGGCCTCTTCGACTTCGTCCTCGTCACCGCAGACCTTCGGGCAAGTGAGGAGTCGATCGACGGCAAGTCGAGCATCATTGGCCGAATCCTTGAGCGTTCGGTCGATCGCGCAGCCGCCGATGACGAGATCGCAAAGATTGTCGAGGAGTCGCGTGCTAAGCAGCAACAAGTCTACGAGGAGAAGTTCAAGGCGCAACTCGATGCCATTACTACGCAGCTCAATGAAGTCGTCGGATCCTATGCCCCGGGTCGGGCTGTCACGGTGTCTCCGGCCGAGGTGGAACTCAAGGCTCCTCGCACGACGTTCGACGTGGCCGTGCTGGACGGAACAACCGAGACTGTCGTCGAGCGACAAGGGCATGGCTTTCAACGCACGCTTTTGATCTCCGCGCTGCAGCTCCTGGCACAGTCGGGTGCGGCTTCGTCGGAGGGCATCATCTGCTTGGCGATCGAGGAACCAGAGCTCTTCCAGCACCCGATCCAAGCCCAGGCCTTTGCAAAGGTGCTCCGGGCGCTTGCCGAAGACGCTGGCAAGCGCATTCAAGTGACCTACGCGACACACAGCCCATACTTCCTGGAGGCTCGCCACTTTGATCAAGTCAGAAGGCTGACTCGATCGGCCGACAAGAACCCCGCAGTTGCCGTCCACTTCGCCACGGTCGCCGAAGTAAAGGCGAAGCTCAGCGGGACGGTTGATGCGGACCAAGTTGCCCGTCAACTGGATGGCATTGTCACGAATCGGCTCGCAGTCACGCTGTTCGCGGCGCGTGCGCTACTGGTCGAAGGGGATACGGAGGCGGCCGTGTTCTACGGAATCGGCGATCGGGATGCCGTGGGCCGGCTCGAATCCCAGGGACTGTCAATAGTCTCGGCGAGCGGCAAGGGTGGAATCCCGCTTGCTCATGCCATCCTTGTGAGTCTTGGGATTCCGACCTACGTGCTCTTCGACGGAGATAGTGGCTTCGAGGCGCGTGCCAAAGGCGTAGGTAAGACTCAGAGTGCCATAGAAGGCGAGCGCACGAAGTTCTCGACGGAGAACCGTCGGCTCTTGAAGTACCTCGGCGAGACCGAAGTTGATTTCCCATCAGAACAGGTGGGCGACCGTGTAGCGACTCTGAGCGACCACCTTGAGAGCTACCTTGAGTCCAACTGGACGGAGTGGGTGACGTCCTGTGCGGCGATTGAGGCCGCTGCCGGAATCCAGCTCTCAAAGAATCAGTACGCCTACCGGACAGCAACGCTTGAGGCGAAGGGAGCGGCCCCAGATCTTCTCAAGCAGATTCTGGCGAAGGCGGGAGGAACATAGACATGCATGACATCATTTGCCCGCATTGCGGCAAAGCCTTCAAGATCGATGAGGCTGGGTACGCGGACATCCTGAAGCAGGTCCGCGACAACGATTTCGAGAAGCAACTGCACGAGCGGCTCGAACTGGCGGAGCAAGATAAACGCAATGCTCTTGAACTGGCGAAGGTCAACGCTGCCAGTGAATTGCAGAAGGCCGCCGCTGCCAAGGACACACAGATTCAGGAGCTCAAGGCCAGCCTCGGTGCCAGTGAGTCCGAGCGGAAACTTGCCGTGGCGGAAGCCCTTAGGGCCGTGGAAAAGGAACGCGATGCGCTCGCGAGTGAGCTCGCAAAAGCACAGCACGACCACAGGGCGGCCTCCGATCTAGCCGAGGCGAAGCTCGTCAGCGAGCTCCAGATGGCCGCGGCAACGAAGGATGCGGAAATCCAGGGCTTGAAGGCCACGCTGAATTCCATTGAGGTGGCGCAGAAGCTTGCGATTACCGAAGCGGTCAGCGCCGTTGAGAAGGAGCGCGACGCGCTGAAGAGCGGGCTTGATCGAGCGGCGCTGGAAAAGCAACTGACCGAGCAATCCCTCAAGGACAAATACGAAACGCTGATCAAGGACCGTGATGAAGCCATCGAACGGCTCCGCGACATGAAGGCGCGCCTGTCAACCAAGATGGTGGGCGAAACTCTCGAGCAGCACTGCGAGACCGAGTTCAACCGCATCCGGGCCACAGCATTCCCCAGGGCCTACTTCGAGAAGGACAACGACGCCCGAACCGGCAGCAAGGGCGACTACATCTTCCGTGACAAGGATGAGGCTGGGACTGAGATCGTCTCGATCATGTTCGAGATGAAGAACGAGAACGATCAGACAGCAACGAAGAGCAAGAATGAGGACTTCCTCAAGGAGCTCGACAAGGACCGCTCAGAGAAGGAATGCGAGTACGCGGTGCTGGTGTCCCTGCTCGAGCCCGACAGCGAGCTGTACAACACGGGGATCGTGGACGTGTTCCACCGGTACCCGAAGATGTACGTCGTCAGACCGCAGTTCTTCCTTCCTATCATCACTCTGCTGCGCAATGCAGCGATGAATTCCCTCAAGTACAAGTCGGAGCTGGCGCTCGTCAAGGCGCAGAACATCGACATCACGAATTTCGAGAGTGAGCTAGATGAGTTCAGGTCTGGCTTCGCCCGGAACTACGAACTAGCGTCAAAGAAATTCAAGACTGCAATCGAGGAGATCGATAAGACCATCGACCATCTCCAAAAGACCAAGGACGCGCTGATTGGCTCAGAAAACAATCTCCGACTTGCCAACAACAAGGCTGACGACTTGACGGTCAAGAAGCTGACTCGACGCAATCCAACGATGGCGGCCAAGTTTGCCGAGCTCAAGAGTCAGGATCCATCCGATGTAGGATGAAGCACTGACTTCCTGGCGCGCGGCGCAAGGTTGCACTCGGGTAAATCACGGCCATCGACAATGCGGCCGATAAATGTCATTCTTCCCCGTAATCAAGAAAGGGAGACATCAATGCACGCAGACTTCATAGCGGCTATTCACTCGAAGAGCAAGATCCGCCTCACGTTCTACTCAAAGGAAGACGGAAGCCAGATCGTCCGAACTTGTGCGCCTATGGATTACGGTCCTAGCCGCCGCGCAGCGAACAAGAGCGACCGATACCACCTTTGGGACTACGACTCGGACACAAAGAGCCACACCCTGACCCTCCTTCCGGATCAAATCGTCAGCATGCAAGTTCTGCCCGAGAACTTCGATCCCGCAGGCTTTGTCACTTGGAGCACAGCCAGTTCACCGTGGTTCGTCGCAAGGAACTGGGGCCCTTACTCTTGAGTTCAGTTAGCGCTGCGCGCCGTGCGGCCTGATCCCTCGCCCAAGCGCCGACGCGCTACGGCAGCAACGGATCGTGACCGGCCCCTAGGCTGAATCGGGTGAGAGTCCGGTCAGGCCGACGAGCTGTCATCAGTCGGTCGAGTTGTACGACCGATCGAATCCGAACCAGCCGATGGAGCTTCAGCAAGCCCAGCGAACATTTCGAGTCGAGAGCACCAGCTCGCAGATCCTGGAGCATGCCATGCTGCCATCGGCTCCTTGAGTTCCTGCCAGCAGTGTTTGTACTTTGATTGGTGTCGTGCGTATTTTGTCAAGCAGCGACGGCCAATTCGCCAAAAGTTGCCTTGGCGCACAAATCGGGAATGTACAGTCCTTCATCTAGATCAGGCCAGTACAAATCATGCCCCGCGCCTTCGACCAGGACATTCGCGCGTTGTGTCGGATCAGCTTTCTCGATGGATGCAGGCAAGAGTGCGAAAGGGATGGCGATCTCCGCCCCATTCTCCAGATCGAGCACAAGGCGCTGCTTGCCGCCATCGACATGCACAGCCACGGCACGAGGCTGGATCAAGTCAAGCGCATTCCCGCGCTGCAGCGCGGATTGGATGGATTGCTCAAAAGTTGCCATGTGTTTCTCTCCAGGCATTGCACAAGCGGGTCAACTCGTTCTCGATTTCACGAACCAATCGCCGCAGGATCGCGGCATCCATGCCCCGAGCATGCTCGGGCACGGCAGGGCCGTCAGGGCAGTTCAGCAGGATTTTCGCTCGCCCCGCACCTGATACCACATGGACATGTGATGGACGGTGATCCTGCGTGTAGATCATGACGCGCCATGCCCCGATGCGCAATACGGTTCCCATAGCGAATTATCCCAGCTTTTTCGCCAGATTCTCTGCCTCGATGTGCGTGTAGCACTTGAGCATGGACTCTTAGGCCGGTCATGCTGGCCACTTCCATGACGCCCAGACCCTTCTCAAATAACCGGGAAGTGGCCTCATGGCGCAGGTCATGAAAGTGCAGATCGTCAAGGAAGGGATCGCTTTGCAGTTGCCCCCACAGCGCCACAGCGCCACAGCGCGAGAGTCGGCGTCTCCAACGCAGGCAAATCAACGCACACGTCCAGCAAGCGCTCCAGTTCGACCTGGATGGCCGCAAAGTCCATCACGCTGCAGCGGCATGATGATGGGTGAGATCCCCCACACCGGCAAGCAGCCCCTCGATGGAGATGTCTTCATCGAGTTCTTCCCAATGCAAGCCGCGTGTGCTGATGGTGTAGGCGACGCGTTGCGCGGGTGTGGCATGCAACAGGCGCGGGAACCAAGCCAGCGGCACGCCCAGCACGCGGCCATCGGAGAGACCAACCTGCATGCTGTCTTCGTCGAAAGCAATGGACTGCGCCCTAACCAAAGTGTTCATTCCAGGCCCTTTCGATGTCTTCAACGTGGCTCTCGATCACTTCGACAAGTCCACGCAGGGTTTTGGCATCAAAGCCGTCGTTATAGGCCAGGCGCACCGGGTGAATCCAGAACTTTGCATCGATGCCGTCCTTGACGGCGTGAATGTGCACCGGCTCACGCGGGTTGCCCTCGTTCGAGTAGAACAGAAATCGAAATCCTTGGTGGCGAAAGACGACGGGCATGTCACGATGCTATCCCAACTTCTGCGCCAGCTTTTCCGCCTCGATGTGCGTGTATCGCTTGAGCATGGACAGGCTTTTGTGGCCGGTCATGCTCGCCACTTCCATGACGCCAAGGCCTTTCTCGAACAGGCGGCTTGTCGCCTCATGGCGCAGATCGTGAAAGCGCAGATCGGCCAGGAATGCGGGATCGGGCTTTACCCCTTGCGCGCTGCAGTCGGCCTCGTACAAGCGCCGAGCCACCGACTTGCAGCGCGTCCAGGTCTTCTCAAACGAATCCGATGCCGCCCACCCGAAAACCCGCCCATCGATCCGCCGCGGCAGGCTTTGCAAGGCCGCCACAGCTGCGCTGGACAATGCCACGGTGCGGCTCTCGCCGTTCTTGGTGTCCACCAGATGCGCCGTGCGCCGGGCTAGATCGACCCGCGACCATTCCAGCCCGAGCAGTTCGCCCAGGCGCATGCTGGACTCCACCGCCAGCGTTATGACCTGTGGCAGCCCCCCAATGCGGGCACGAGCAGCCCGAGCAGCACGCAACAGGTAATCTAGCTCACCGGCAGTCAATCGCCGGTCACGCCCTCTTGGCTTGGCTGGCTTGCGAATCCCCCGCACCGGGTTGCCAGCGGGCAGTGCAATGCTCAGTTCCTTCTCGGCGAAAGAGAACAGCCCGGACAGCGCGTTGAGATGGTGAATGACAGACTGCGCAGACAGGCCTTCGGCCAGCAGTTCATCACGCCAGGCCGCTACATCGACCGCGCGAATGGCGGACAGGAACAGCGGCCCGAACCGCGACGCCGCCGCCTGCAAGTAGGTCTTGCCGCTATGCGCGCGCTTGCCCGGCAGCACAGTTACCGCGTATCGCTCGGCCACCTGCGCGAGCGTGGTCTTGCCTGCGTCATCCCGCAGCACGGCGGCATTGCCGCGTTGCAATTCGCGCTCGACTTCGCGCGCCCAAACCTGGGCATCGGCCAGAAGGTCAAACGTCCGACTGATCGACGGCATACCCTTACGCCGAATTTGTGCCCGCCACCCGTTTTTGCGCTGCTCAAAGAAGGCCATGATTCCCCCTAGATTCCCCCAAATACAGAGTCGAATCGTAGCTGATCAAGCATTCATGCGGGTTACAGCGGTTTTTATTTTCGCCTTGTAAGCGGTAGGTCATCCGTTTGATTCGGATAGTCGGCACCAATCTCTGTTTGGGATTCCAGTCCATGCTGCCTGATGCCAGGCAGTGCGCATGCACGCGTAATTCCAGCATGAACAAGTCGGATAAAAAATTATCTGGACAACTCGTCTCAATTTGTATCAAATGGTGACTGAGCCTTTACTGGCTCTTTCAGGGAGTGTGCAATTCACCCAGGTCGACATCGACCTGGGTTTTTTTTCGCCTCCGTTTTTCGTCTCTCTCTTTTTCTCTCATCTCTTCCTCACCTGAACCGCCCATGCCTGCAGCAGGGGGCAAATGCTGTTGGCGACTCTGAGAGACAATAGACTTATCTCAGTTCGGTATCGGCTCATGCCCTCTCCCACCCCTCGCACCGATTGGCCTCAGGCCATCGTTCTGCACAAGTTATCTCGCGTGCTCGAACTCACCTATGCCGACGGAACCCAATACCTGCTGCCGTTTGAGCTGATGCGGGTCTTTTCGCCGTCTGCCGAGGTGCGCGGGCACGGGCCTGGGCAGGAAACCTTGCAGACTGGCAAGCGTCTCGTCGAGATCGATAGTGTGATGCAGGTCGGAAACTACGCCATCCAGCCGCACTTCTCGGACGGCCATGACAGCGGCATCTACAGTTGGGACTATTTGCATTTCCTGGGGCAAAACCAGGAGTCGCTCTGGGCCGACTATCTGAACCGCCTACAGGCTGCCGGTGCCGACCGCGACGCGCCCATGCCCGAGGCTACGTCCAACGCACACCACTGCTCGTCTCACTGAGCCTAACTGACCCTCGCATTGAGCTTCCCATGTCCGATACCCAATCCACCTCTACCACCCATTTCGGCTACCAGCAGGTTGCCGAAGATGAAAAGGCTGCGCGCGTGCGGGGTGTGTTCGATTCGGTCGCGTCGCGCTACGACGTGATGAACGATTTGATGAGTGGCGGCCTGCACCGCGTCTGGAAGGCGTTCACCATTGCCCTCTCGGGTGTGCGCCCAGGTCAGCGCGTGCTGGATGTCGCTGCGGGAACCGGCGATCTGTCGCGCGCTTTCGCCCGCAAGGTCGGGCCCACTGGCCTGGTGGTGATGAGCGACATCAATGGCTCCATGCTGCGGGCGGGCCGAGACCGGCTCATCGACTCTGGCGTGCTGGTGCCGACGGTCTTGTGCGATGCCGAAAAGCTGCCCTTCCCGGACGCGCAATTCGATCTGGTGAGCGTGGCATTCGGCCTGCGCAACATGACCCACAAAGATGCGGCGCTGCGTGAGATGCAACGTGTGCTCAAGCCGGGCGGCAAATTGCTCGTGCTGGAGTTTTCCAAGCCCTGGGCGCCGTTGCGCGGGGCCTACGACCTCTACTCGTTCCAGGTTTTGCCGCGCCTGGGCAAGATGGTTGCGGGCGACCCGCAGAGCTACCAATACCTGGCCGAATCCATCCGCATGCACCCGGATCAGGAAACCCTCGCTGGCATGATGCGTGAAGCGGGTTTCGGTCATGTCGATTGGCACAACCTGACAGCTGGCGTCGTTGCGCTACATATCGGGCAGAAATTTTGAGCTGACGCAATGCAAAACGCGCGCATTGAACTTTTCCACCGATCTGGTAACAAAATGTCACTTCTTCTCGACTTTCTGGAAATTGCATGAAAACGACTGGTTTGCTTCGCACCCTTCTGACCTTCGGCCTGACGTTGACTCTCACTCTAGGCCTCGCACTGAGCGCCGTCGATGCGCATGCCAAACGCATGGGCGGCGGTAAGAGCATGGGGCGGCAGAGCAATGCCGTTACCCAGCGCGAAGCGGCACCGCCGCAACAAGCCGCGCCCGCCGCCACGCGTCAGCAGGCCGCGGCCACGCCGCCCGCCAAGCAGCCCAGCCGCTGGGGTGGCATTCTGGGGGGTCTGGCTGCCGGTCTGGGTCTTGCCGCGCTGTTCCACGCACTCGGCTTCGGCGGCGCGCTGGGCTCCTTCCTCGGCTCGGCGCTGATGATCGGTCTGCTCGCGCTGGCCGCGTTCTGGATTTTCAATCTGCTGCGCCGCAAGTCCAGCACTGACAAGTCCGCCCAGCCCATGCAATATGCAGGCGCTTCGCAGGGCTATGCGCAGGCTCCGCTGGGCGTCGAAACGCATATGCCGGCGCAGTGGACGCCTGGTGCCGGTTCGCAAACCGCAAGTGGGGCGAGCATTCCGGCCGATTTTGATCGCGACGGGTTTCTGGCAAGCGCCAAGCAGCACTACATCCGCTTGCAGCAAGCCTGGGATGCGGCTGATCTGAACAGCCTGAAAACCTTCACCACCGCCGAGATGTACGACGCCCTGGCTGCCGATCTGCAACAACGCGGCATGACGCCCAACAAAACGGAAATCGTGACCCTCGAAGCCTCGCTGCTCGCGTTGGAAGAAACCCCGACTGAATACGTTGCCAGTGTCGAGTTCTCCGGTCTGGTGCGCGAAGAAACCTGGGGTGGCGCGAGCCCGGTGCGCGAGGTGTGGAACCTGGTGAAACCTCGCGATGGCTCCAGCGGTTGGCAACTGGCCGGTATTCAGCAGTTGAATTGACGCACCGAATCTACCCTGCTGCGCTTTCACTCTACGCCGCAGCCGCGCAAGCGCTGCGGCGTTTTTCATGCAGCGCTTGCGCGACCAAACCTCTCAACGGAGGCAGGCTCCTAGAATGCGTCATTAAACGCCATTCCTCATGCGCATTCCCGACTTTCAGCCCCTGATTCCCGATCGCACTTCGCTGGTGCGCAGACTGCAGTACCTGGTTTTGCCAGCGCTCAATCATCTGCTCGCATCCGACCCACGCGCTCAGGGCAAGCTTGGCGCCCATGCAGGCAAGGCGGTGGTATTTACTGCGCTGGGTATTGATTTGCTGTGGGAGATCGAACCGCAAGGCTTGCTGCGCACTGCAACGCCTACAGCGCTCGGTAATGATGAGGCCGACCTGCACATCACCCTCGATCTGGATGCCTTGCGTGAGGCCATCGCCAAGCGCGCGCCGCTGAATTTGACGGGCGCCCGCATTACCGGGGACGCCGAGCTGGCCCAGACGCTGTCCTGGCTGATGGCGCATGTGCGCTGGGATGCTGAAGACGATCTCGCGCAACTCGTCGGCGATATTCCTGCGCACCGCATTTCCCGGGCCGGGCAAAAGCTGGCGGCACAGGGACAGCAAGCCTGGACGCGTGCCCACGACGATGCGCGCGACTGGTTTGCCGCGAGCCCGCGTGCTTTGGTCAGCCGCGGCGAATTGGCGCAAATGCAAGAACAAGTGCGCGAATTGCGCGATCAAGCCGCACGGCTGGAAAAGCGTCTCGCCCTGTTGCGCAAGCAATTGAGCGCCCGCGAGAACTGAACGACCGATGCGCCGCCTGCTCCGCCTGCTGAAGATTGTTTCCGTCATCCTGCGCCACGGCCTGGATGAAATGGCGCTGTCGAGCTTTCGCCATCCCTGGCTGCGCCGGCTCTCCCGGGTGCTCAGCTTCGGGCGTCCGCTCAATCGTCCACGCGGCGAGCGTTTGCGTCTGGCGCTGGAGAGTCTGGGGCCGATTTTTGTCAAATTCGGCCAAGTGCTTTCAACCCGCCGCGACCTGTTGCCGCCCGACATCGCCGACGAACTCGCCAAGCTTCAGGACAACGTGCCCCCGTTCGACTCCGAGGTCGCCGTGGCCATCATCGAGCGTTCGTTCGGTAGACCCATCGAAACCTTGTTCGCTACCTTCGAGCGCAAGCCGGTGGCCAGCGCCTCCATCGCGCAAGTGCATTTCGCCACCTTACCCTTGCAACAGGGCGGCGCCGAGGTGGCGGTCAAGGTGCTGCGTCCGGGCATGCACAAAGTCATCGATGAAGACCTCGCGCTGATGCACACCATGGCAGCCTGGGTAGACCGGCTGTGGAGTGAGGGCAAGCGACTGAAACCGCGCGAAGTGGTGGCCGAGTTCGACAAATACCTGCACGACGAGCTCGACCTGGTCCGCGAGGCGGCCAACGGCACGCAACTGCGGCGCAATATGGCCTCGCTCGACCTGCTGCTGATTCCCGAGATGCACTGGGAGCTGTGCCGCAGCGACGTGATTGTGATGCAGCGCATGTACGGCGTGCCGATCGGCCGTGTCGACGCGCTGCGTGCTGCCGGCGTCGACTTCAAGCAACTGGCCAAGGCCGGGGTGGATATCTTTTTCACCCAGGTGTTCCGCGACGGGTTCTTTCATGCCGACATGCACCCGGGCAACATCATGGTCAGCCTGCAGCCCGAGACATTCGGCCGCTATATCGCGCTGGACTTCGGCATTGTCGGCACCCTGTCCGACTTCGATAAAGACTATCTGGCGCAGAACTTCATTGCCTTTTTCCGCCGCGATTACAAGCGCGTAGCCGAACTGCATGTGGAGTCGGGATGGGTGCCGGCCGATGCCCGCATCGATGAACTCGAAGCGGCGGTGCGCAGCGTTTGCGAGCCGCAGTTCGCCCGCCCCCTGAAAGACATTTCACTCGGCCAGGTACTGCTGCGGCTGTTTCAGGTTTCGCGCCGCTTCAAGGTGGAAATCCAGCCCCAGCTCGTACTGCTGCAAAAAACCCTGTTGAACGTCGAAGGGCTGGGTCGCCAGCTCGACCCCGATCTCGATCTCTGGACGACAGCACAGCCCTTTCTCGAAAAATGGATGAAAAGCCAGGTGGGCTGGCCTGCCTTCCGCGACAAGCTCAAGAATGAATCGACCCGCTACGCACAATACCTGCCGGAAATCCCTCGTCTGCTGCATCAGGCCCTGCTGGCGCAGGAAAAGCGCGACGACCCCGTGCTGCGCGAGCTGCTGCAGGAACAGCGGCGGACTAATGCCCTGCTGCAGACGTTGATGGCGTTTGTCGTCGGCTTCATCGTGGCCGTACTGCTGCTCGCCGCGGTGGACAGTCACTGGCTACAACTCTTGTTTTGACGCTCCTCCGCCATGCTCATGCCACAACGCACATTACCCGACGGTAGCGCCATCCCCGCACTGGGTCTGGGCACTTGGCGTATGGGCGAACGCGCCGAGGCGCGTGCCGCTGAAATCCTTGCGGTACGCGAAGCGCTGCGCATGGGATACCGCCTGATCGACACCGCCGAGATGTACGGCGAAGGCGGCGCCGAGAGCATGTTGGGCGAAGCGCTGCGGCAGGCGTTTGCCGCAGGCGAGGCGCAACGCGAAGACCTCACCATCGTCAGCAAGGTGTACCCGCACCATGCCAGCACCCGCGGGGTGGTCGAAGCCTGCGAACGCAGCCTGCAGCGCTTGAAGCTCGAACGCATCGATCTGTACATGCTGCATTGGCGCGGCGAGTACCCGCTGGCTGAAACGCTGGCCGGGTTTACCCAGCTCCACAGCCGCGGTTTGATCCGTCATTGGGGCGTGAGCAATTTCGATGTGGCTGATCTGGAAGATCTGTTCGCGCTGCCAGGCGGATCGGCCTGCGCCACCAATCAGGTCTATTACAGCCTGGGCGCGCGGGGCGTGGAATTCGATCTGCTGCCCTGGCAGGCGCGCCACCGGCTACCGCTCATGGCCTACAGCCCTATTGATCAAGGCGCGCTCGGCGGCCATCCCGCGTTGCAGAGGATCGGTCAGCGGCTCGGCGTCAGCGCGGCTCAGGTGGCGCTGGCCTGGGTGCTGCGCCAACCCGAGGTCATTGCCATCCCCAAGGCCGTGCGTACCGCGCACCTGCAAGACAATCTGGCCGCCGCCGAGTTGCGACTCTCGGCAAGCGATCTGCAAGCGCTGGACGCCGCCTTTGCCCCGCCGGGTGCCAAACAACCTCTGGCGATGATTTGACCGCTGTGTTTGAGCTGTATGCTTGCCGCGCCTGCCGCGTCTGGGCACAATGCCTTAGTCTCCTGCAATCAACTACATCATGTCTGATACACAAATCCGCGACACCCTGCAGCGCCTGCACACCGTGCTGCAATCGCAGCCCGCCATCGACCCCGAGCTCAAGAGCCTGCTGCAGACCCTGGATCGCGACATTCAGGCCGCACTCGAACGCAAGCAGACTGAATCGGCTCCCGCGCCGAACGACGATCTCGCGGAACAGGCGCAAACCCTGGCCACCCGTTTCGCCGCCGAGCACCCGAATGTCGATCTGGTCCTGCGCGAACTGCGCAGCCTGCTGCTCGGCCTAGGGCTGTAAAGACTCGCACCCGCCGCCGGGCTGAGTCTTTGCACGGCGTTTTTGAAAAACGCAGGGGCGAGCGGGCCGGAGTGAAGTCCCCCGACAAGCGGCCTTTTTGATGCGCCGCGACAATGGTGCATTCGCAAAATTCACCATGTCTGCAAACGTCTCCGTCGCTGCCCCCCAACTCGCCGCACATCCGCCCCTATCGCGCCACTTCATTGCTTATATGGCGGTGGCCTGTGGGGTGTCGGTCGCCAATATCTATTACGCCCAGCCCCTGCTGGAGCAGTTCGCGCGGCAGTTTCACACCACCGTGGCCGGTGTGGCGGCCGTGCCCTCGGCCACGCAGATCGGCTACGCCGCGGGGCTGATGTTCCTCGGCCCGCTGGGCGACCGGCATGCGCGGCACCGGGTGATTCTCATCATGGCTGCGCTGCTCGTGCCCGCGCTGATCGGCGCTGCGCTGGCGCCCAGCGTGCTGCTGCTCGCCACCGCCTCGTTCGCCATCGGCATGCTCTCCAGCATTGCGCAGCAGATCATTCCCATGGTGGCGCACCTCGCGCCGCCGCAGGCGCGCGGCAAGGCCATCGGCCTGGTGATGAGCGGCCTGCTCGTGGGTATTCTGGGCGGTCGGGTGCTGGCCGGCGGCATTGCGGCGCTGCTGAACTGGCAGGCGGTGTTCGCCTTCGCCACGCTGGTGAATATTGGGATGTGGATCATGCTTTGGCGCGTACTGCCGCGTCTGCCGGTTGATGCCCACGCCACAGACCAGAGCTATGCTGCCCTGCTCGGCTCCACCCTGAAGCAGTTCGCCCTGCATCGCGATCTGCGCTTTGCCGGCATTACCGGCGGACTGTTTTTCGCCAGCTTCAGCGTGTTCTGGGTGGGTCTCACGCCGCTGCTGCAAAGCCCGGCCTATGGCTTCGGCCCGGCGGTGGTGGGCGCCTTCGGCATTCTGGGCATCATGGGCGCGACGGTGGCGCCGATCTCCGGTCGCTATTCCGACAAGCCGGGCGGGCCGCGCCGCGTGCTGTTTATCGCGCTGGCGCTCACCGTGCTGTCGTGGGCCTTGTTCGCGCCGGGCACGCACGGGCTGTGGTGGCTGATCGCCGGGGTGCTGGTGCTCGACGCCGGAGTGCAAGGCGCGCAGATCGCCAACCAGACCCGTATCTATGCCCTGGACGCCGCCGCGCGCAGCCGCATCAACGCCGTGTACATGACGCTGTATTTCATCGGTGGCTCGGTGGGTTCATTCGTCGCCAGCCATGCGTGGACGGCGGGGGGCTGGCCCGCCGTGACGCTGGCGGGCGCAGGCTTCGCACTGGCGGCGTTGCTGCTGCACGCCGCCAGTGGAAGCCGCCGGCGCGGCTTAACCTCAAACGCTTAACGTCCGAGATCGTCGAGCACGGCCAGAGTGGCTTCGGCCTGGTTCAGGGTGTAGAAATGCAGCCCTGGCGCGCCGCTGGCGATGAGTTCTTCGCACAGGCTGCTGACCACCTCGCGGCCGAAGGCGCGGATGCTCTCTCGGTCGTCGCCATAGCTCTGCAGGCGCAACCTGATCCAGCGTGGAATCTCGGCGCCGCACACTTCAGAGAAGCGCAGCAGCTGGCTGGAATTGGTGATGGGCATGATGCCCGGCACCACGGGCACGTCGAGACCGAGCGCGCGCACGTCGTCGACAAAACGGCGATAGGCCGCAGCGCTGTAGAAGTACTGCGTGATGGCCGAGTTCGCCCCGGCGCGTACCTTGTCGGCGAAATGCTGCAGATCATCGAGCGGGCTTCTGGCCTGCGGATGCATCTCGGGATAGGCGGCCACTTCGATGTGAAACGCGCTGCCCATTTCGTCGCGGATGAACGCCACCAGATCGCGGGCATGGTGGAACTCGCCGCCGATGCCGTAGCCCGAAGGCAGGTCGCCACGCAACGCCACGAGACGTTTGACGCCCGCGGCCTGAAAGTCGTGCAGATGCCCGCGCACCGAATCACGGCTGGCGCCGATGCATGACAGATGGGGCGCGGCGTCCACGCCTTCGGCGAGGATGTCGCGCACCGTCTGTAGCGTGCCTTCCTGCGTGGAGCCGCCGGCGCCGAAGGTCACGGAACAGAACTCGGGCTGACGTGCGTACAGACGCTGCCGCACCGCCCGGAGTTTGTCCGCACCCTCGGGCGTCTTGGGCGGGAAGAACTCGAAGCTGAGATTGACCCGAGGAGAAACTGATTGTGCGGAGGCCATGCGCATCAGTACCGGTAGTGGGCCGGCTTGTACGGACCATCCTTGGGCACATTGATGTAGGCGGCCTGCTGGTCGCTCAGCGTGGTGAGCTGCACATTGAGGGTGCTGAGCTGCAGACGCGCGACATGCTCGTCGAGGTGCTTGGGCAGGGTGTAGACGCCCACAGGGTATTCGCCGGTCTTGGTGAACAGCTCGATCTGCGCCAGGGTCTGATTGGCGAAGCTGGAGCTCATGACGTAGCTCGGATGGCCGGTGCCGCAGCCCAGATTCACCAGACGGCCCTTGGCCAGCAGGATGATGCGTTTTCCGTCCGGGAAGATGATGTGATCGACCTGCGGCTTGATTTCTTCCCACTGGTACTTCTCGATGCCCGCGACGTCGATCTCGTTGTCGAAGTGACCGATATTGCAGACGATGGCCTGGTTCTTCATACGGGCCATGTGGTCGTGGGTGATGACGTGGTAGTTGCCGGTGGCGGTGACGAAAATGTCGGCCTTGTCGGCGGCATAGTCCATGGTCACCACGCGATAGCCTTCCATTGCGGCTTGCAGGGCGCAGATCGGGTCGATCTCGGTCACCCACACCTGGGCCGACAGCGCGCGCAGCGCCTGTGCCGAGCCTTTGCCCACGTCGCCATAACCGGCGACCACGGCGATCTTGCCGGCGACCATCACGTCGGTGGCGCGCTTGATACCGTCCACCAGACTTTCGCGGCAGCCATAGAGGTTGTCGAACTTGCTCTTGGTCACGCTGTCGTTGACGTTGATCGCAGGAAACTTCAGCTCGCCGCGCTGGTGCATCTGATAGAGGCGGTGCACGCCGGTCGTCGTTTCCTCGGTCACACCCTTGATCTGCGCCAAGCGGGTGGAATACCACTTGCCGTCCCTCGCCAGCTTGGCCTTGATGGCGGCAAACAGCACGCGCTCTTCTTCGCTGGTGGGATGGTTGAGCACCGCAGCGTCGGTCTCGGCGCGTGCGCCCAGATGCAGCAGCAGGGTGGCATCGCCGCCGTCGTCCAGAATCATGTTGGAGTAGCCGCCATCGGTCCATTCGAAAATGCGGTGGGTGTATTCCCAATAGTCTTCGAGCGACTCGCCCTTCACCGCGAACACCGGCGTGCCGTTAGCGGCAATTGCCGCGGCGGCATGGTCTTGCGTGGAGAAAATATTGCACGACGCCCAGCGCACCTGCGCCCCCAGCGCCTGCAGGGTTTCAATTAGCACGGCCGTCTGGATGGTCATGTGCAGACTGCCGGTGATGCGCGCGCCGCGCAGCGGCTGGCGGGCGGCGTATTCCTCGCGGATGGCCATGAGCGCGGGCATCTCGCTCTCGGCAATGGCAATCTCGCGACGGCCCCAGTCGGCCAGGCCGATGTCGGCAATTACATAATCAGGGGAAATTTTCATATCGACCACAGCGTTCATACAAACTCCGAACAAAGTGGCCGGGAACGGATGCGCACCGCATCCCGCGCCCGGCACGGGTTGGGTGAGCGCCGTTGAAGGAAAGCCGCCAGCAAGGTGTAGCGGCCTGCGATCAAAGACCCGAGCCTGGCGACAGCGGCGAACAACTCGCCCCGTGCGTTGCAACGCTCCTCGGGAAGTCACGCATTCTATCGGTTTGCCGCAGGTTTGCCAGGCGAACCGCAGGCCGTGAAATGACTGCTCCCACCCGCGCACCGCCTGATTCTGGAGTGGATTACTGCGGCGCCGCGTTGGCTTGTCCCGCTCTACACCCTCGACGCCAACGCCAGACGCAGCCCCAAGCCGACGAAGACAACGCCGGTCAGCCGCCGCACCCAAAGCGCCAGGCGCTGCATGCGCCCCAGATGGCGCGCCCGCGCCGCCGCCCAGGCCACGCCCAGATTGAATAGCGTGCCATTGACGGTGAACACCACGCCGAGCAACAGAAACGCCCAACCCTGTCCGCGCGTCGAGGTGCCAACGAACTGCGGCAAAAAGGCCAGAAAAAACAGCACGATCTTCGGGTTGAGCACATTGGTCAGCACGCCTTGCCAGAACACCGCCCGCAAGGGTGCAGCGGCCATGGGCGCTGTCACCGCTGGCGCCTGCGTCCTTGCACGCAGCAGACCCACCCCCAGCCACACCAGGTAGGCCGCTCCCATCCACTTGACCACGTTGAACGCCAGATCCGACGCGGCAATCAGCGCCGACAGCCCCACTGCGGCCGCGGTGACATGCACCAGACAACCCGCCCCAACCCCCAGCGCCGCCATCGCCCCGGCCCTCACCCCCTGCCCAGCACTGCGCGACACGATGAACAACATATCCGCGCCGGGGGTCATATTGAGCAGCAGGCCCGAGAGCAGGAACAAGGCGAAGTGGTGGATGTCGGGCATGGGAGGCAAGCTCTAGTGGCAAAGGCGTAATAGTTTTGGGTTTGGGGTGGGGCGAACCCTGGCTACAACCAGCGGGAGCGCTTGAGCCAGTAGTACAGCCCGCCGCACAAACCCAGTGTGAAGACGAGCAATGCCGGATACGACCAGCGCCAGTCCAACTCGGGCATGTGCCGGAAGTTCATGCCGAACCAGCCGGTGAGCAGCGTGGGCACGGCCAGCAGCGCGGCCCAGCCGGCCAGCCGCTTGACCACCTCGTTCTGCTCCAGCGTCACAAGAGAGACCGAGACGTTCATCGCCGCCGAGAGCATTTCGCGCAGCGCGCCCACCGTGTCGTTGATGCGGTTGGCATGGTCGTTCACGTCGCGGAAGTAAGGCCGCATGGCCTCGGGCATCACGTCGCCCGGCAGGCGCTGAAGCTGCGCCAGCACATCCTGCAAAGGCGCCACCGCCAGCCGCAGGCGCGTGAGTTCGCGCTGCATGGCGTACAGCCGCTTGAGCGTGCCGCGGCGCCATTGGCGCGCGAAGATCTCGCCTTCCAGCTCCTCCAGCTCGGCCCGATAGGCCTCGACGATGGGCAGGTACCCGTCAACGATGGCATCGAGCACCGCGTACAGCGCATACCCCGGCCCCTGCGCGAGCAACGCAGGCGTCTGCTCGACATTGCGACGCACCGTCGCGTAGCCGGTCGAATCCCCATGCCGGATGGTGAGGATGTAGTTGCGACCCATGAAGACATGCGTCTCGCCGAACCGCACATGCGCGCCGCTGCGCGAGGCCGTGCGTGCCACGACAAAAAGCGATTCGCCATAAGCCTCCAGCTTGGGGCGCTGGTGCGCCTTGGCGGCGTCTTCCACCGCCAGCGGGTGCAGGCCAAACTCGTGCTGCATCTGCGCCAGCAAGGCCGCATCCGGCTCATACAGCCCCACCCAGACAAACCGATCAGGCAAGGCGAGCATGTCGCTGATCGCCTCCAGCGCGATATCACCCACCCGCCTCCCGCTGCGGTCATAGGCCACACAGGCGCGAACGGGGTTTTCGGCGTTGGGGGTGTCAGAAAGAGGCATGGAATGGTTTCATTCGTTGGCGTAATGGGGCGAATCGTCAGGGGACAAATGCGCGAGATTTTGCATTGCCGAACGAGCCGACATGCTGGAACGACAGTACCGCCCGTCCTTCCGGCGTCATGCAGCACATTGCCAGCTAAGCAAACTCGGGATGCTGCAAGGCCTGCGCAGGCGTGAGGATACGCAACCCGATTGGAGGCGGATTCACCCCCAACAGGTCTTGGTCGCCGGTGACCAGCCATAAGGCTTGCGCCACCTCGGCGGCGTGAATGAAGGCGTCGTCGTCGGGATCGCGGCTGAACGTCTGTGCAGCCAGCCCGGGCGGAACATCCACCCAAATCGCTGCGGCGCTCAGATCGTGTAGAAGTTGCTGCCGGACCTCGATGGACAGATACGGGTCGAACTTGGGCTTCCACAAGCGAGTCTCAAGTTCGGCAAAGGTGTGCGTCGTCAGCACGACCAAACCGTGCTGCAGAACGCGGCGCACCACTTGCGCGGGCGCACCCGGCGGTGAAAGCGCGGCGCTGATCCAGACATTGGTGTCGATCACGAAACGCCGCGAATCGCGCTCAACTTTCATCAGCCAAGAGATCGTTCAATGCCTGTTCGGTCAGCCCGCCCTGCTGTGCCAGCGCCGCACTGTTTTCCAGCGTGTGCTGCAGGCGGTTGGCGTAGAAGGCGCGCATGGCCTCGAAGTCTTGCGCGCTGACCATCACCCCCACGACGCGGTTGTGCCGCATGACGCGCACGGGCTCACGTTGCACCCGGTCGAGAAATTCGCCGAAGCGCGTCTTGGCTTCATTCGCGGTGTAGGTCTGCATAGGCACCCCCTTTTCGATCAATGCGGGAATGCCCCCATTCTACCGCTCGATTCGTTCGATTCGCGCGGTCTGTGAGGCGAATGGCTCGTCCGCCCACCCAAACACTGTTCGCGCATATCACGGTTGCGCCTCAGCATGGGCCGCTGCGAGCTTGGCCTCGTCCCAAACCCGAGTCCTCGCTGATCTGCTCTCAAAAACAGTCGGAAATCATGCGGAATCTGACAAATAATCAACCCAGTGCATGACTGAACAAATTCGGGTCGATTTGTCCCAACCCCTCAAATACCGGTCGAGAAAAATAGAATCCCTGAAACAAATTGATTCCCATACGCTCAAGGCATAGATATTCCTCTCGCGTTTCTACGCCCTCGGCAATGACACGGATATTCAGATCTATGCAGGTCTGAATAACCCCACGGATAATGGAGGCCTTGATGCGGTCTTCATTAACGTTACGCACCAATGCCATATCCAGCTTGACAATATCCGTTTGCAATTCGGCAAGCAGGTTCAGCCCTGCAAAACCGGCACCAAAATCATCTATCGCCGTCAGAAAACCTCTGCTTTTATAGTCGTTAATGATGGACTTCAAGTGCCCGACATCTTCAACACGCTCGCTCTCGGTCACCTCAAACAGCAGGCGATCTGGCGGAAAACTGTACTGTTCCGCCGCAGCCAAAGTGGCGCGAATACAGAGCTCAGGTTTGTAAACCGCATTCGGAAGAAAATTGATGCTCAGATACCCCTTCAATCCCAACCGAGCGGCAAGCGCTACCGCCTTGACGCGGCAAGTCTGATCGAATCGATAGCGATTATCATCGTTCACCTTCTCAAAAATGGTGCTTGCGGGCTCACCCTGCAAACCACGCGCCAAGGCTTCATGTGCAAAAATTGTTCCGCTGCGTGAATCCACAATGGGCTGAAACGCCATGGTGAAATCAAAATCCAGTGGAGGCGAATCGAAACACAGCTTGCAGCCCGTCGCCGCCAATGAATTGATATTCAAAATAGTTCTCCTCGGGGGATAATCAACCTCATGGGGGTAGGGGAGAGAGAAGATCAGGGGTCATGCATGACCAAGAACACAGGCATCTGCTGCTTCACTCCCCCTTCTCCCCTTCCAACCGCAACATACTCGCGCCCTCGCCCAGCGAAATCAGCCCGGTCTTGGCGTAGATGCCGAGCTTGGCGCGGGTGTCGGTGATGTCGAGGTTGCGCAGGGTGAGCTGGCCGATGCGGTCGGCGGGGCTGAACGGCGCGTCTTCCACCTTTTCCATGCTCAGGCGCTCGGGGGCGTAGGTCAGGTTGGGGCTCTCGGTGTTGAGGATGGAGTAGTCGTTGCCGCGGCGCAGTTCCAGCGTGACTTCGCCGGTCACGGCGCGGGCCACCCAGCGCTGGGCGGATTCGCGCAACATCATCGTTTGCGGGTCGAACCAGCGGCCCTGGTAGAGCAGGCGGCCGAGCTTGAGGCCGCCCATGCGGTACTGCTCGATGGTGTCTTCGTTGTGGATGCCGGTAACCAGGCGCTCGTAGGCGATGTGCAGCAGCGCCATGCCCGGGGCTTCGTAGATGCCGCGGCTCTTGGCTTCGATGATGCGGTTCTCGATCTGGTCGCTCATGCCCAGGCCGTGGCGCCCGCCGATTTCGTTGGCTTTGAGGAAGAGCGCAACCGCGTCGCTGAAAGTCTGGCCGTTGAGGGCGACCGGCTGGCCTTCCTCGAAACGAATGGTGACTTCTTCGGCTTTGACTTCCACTTCGGGCTTCCAGAACGCCACGCCCATGATGGGGTTGACGATGCGGATGCCGCTGCTCAAATGCTCCAGGTCTTTGGCTTCGTGCGTGGCGCCGAGCATATTGCTGTCGGTGCTGTAGGCCTTTTCCACCGACATCTTGTAATCGAAGCCGTTGGCAATGAGGAACTCGCTCATTTCCTTGCGGCCGCCGAGTTCGTCGATGAAGGTCTGGTCGAGCCAGGGTTTGTAGATTTTCAGGCTGGGGTTGGTGAGCAGGCCGTAGCGGTAGAAACGTTCGATGTCGTTGCCTTTGAAGGTGGAACCGTCGCCCCAGATGTTGACATCGTCTTCCTTCATGGCGGCCACCAGCATGGTGCCGGTGACGGCGCGGCCCAGCGGGGTGGTGTTGAAGTAGGTGACGCCGCCGGTGCTAATGTGAAACGCGCCGCACTGGATGGCGGCAATGCCTTCGTGCGCCAGTTGCACGCGGCAGTCGATCAGGCGGGCCTTTTCAGCGCCAAAGCCCATGGCCTTGCGCGGAATGTCGTCGTAGTCGCTCTCGTCGGGCTGGCCGAGGTTGGCGGTGTAGGCGTAGGGCTGGGCGCCCTTTTTTTTCATCCACAGCAGGGCGGCGGAGGTGTCGAGGCCGCCGGAGAAGGCGATGCCGACTTTTTGCCCAGTAGGCAGGTTTTGCAGAATGGTGGCCATGGGTTTGAGCGCGGGTTAGCCGAAATGGCAGATGTAGTGATAGGCGGTTTCGCCTTCCGGCACGCGAATCTCGAAGCGGGTATTGCCGGGTACGCTGAAACGCTCGCCCACGCCGGATTTCACCCAAACGTCGCTGCCCGGCAGTTTGTATTCGCAGGCCCCGGCCACGCATTCCATGATTTCGGGCGCGCCGGTGTTGAAGGTGAGTGTGGCGGGCAGGATGACACCGACTGATTTTTTCGTACCGTCAGCCAGGGTGATGCCGTGGCTGATGCATTTGCCGTCGAAGTACACATTGGCCTGCGTGTTGACGGTCACGCCGCCGATCTGGGTGGTGCTCATGGATAGGTTCGGGCAGGGGGAAAAGAGACCCGCTATTCTGCCATTCCCATGAACTTACGCACTTATTACCCGCCCATCGAACCCTTCAAAACCGGCGTGCTCGACACCGGCGAAGGCCACCAGATCTACTGGGAACTCTGCGGCAATCCGCAAGGCCAGCCTGCCGTCTTTCTGCACGGCGGACCGGGCTCGGGCTGTTCGCCGGATCATCGCCGGCTGTTCGACCCGCAGCGCTACTGCGTGCTGCTGTTCGACCAGCGCGGCTGCGGACGATCGACCCCGCACGCCTCGCTGGAGAACAACACCACCTGGCATCTGGTGGCCGACATCGAGCGGCTGCGCACCCTGCTGGGCGTGGATCGCTGGCTGGTGTTCGGCGGCTCGTGGGGCAGCACCCTGGCCCTGGCCTATGCCCAGACGCACACCGCGCGAGTGTCGGCGCTGATCCTGCGCGGCATCTTCACCCTGCGGCGGGAGGAGCTGCTGTGGTTCTACCAGGAGGGTGCGTCGTGGCTGTTTCCTGATCTGTGGGAGGGCTTTCTGGCGCCCATTCCCGAAGCGGAGCGCGGCGATCTGATCGGCGCTTATCGCAAACGGCTGACGGGCGCCGACCCGGCAGCGCAACTGGCCTGCGCCCGCGCCTGGAGCGTGTGGGAAGGGCAAACCATCCGCCTGCTGCCCGATGCGGTCAACGCCGTACATCATGCGCAAGATGCGTTCTCGCTGGCATTCGCCCGCATCGAGAACCACTACTTCGTGCATGAAGGCTGGATGGAGCAAGGCCAGTTGATCCGCGACGCAGGCAAGCTGGCCGAGGTGCCTGGCGTCATCGTGCAAGGCCGGTACGACGTGTGCACCCCGGTTCGCAGCGCCTGGGACTTGCACCGAGCCTGGCCGCAAGCCGACTTTCAGCTCGTGCCCGACGCCGGGCACGCCTACAACGAGCCGGGCATCCTCTCGCGTCTGATCGAGGCGACGGACCGATTTTCCGGCTATTGAAGTCACCGAACCGCCGCCCCTGACACGCCCTCTTTTACGCCGTCGCGGCGGCCTGCAGCGCGCCCAGCCCGGCGTCGTCGCGCAGCTTGGCGGCTTTGTCGGTGGCCTCCCAGCTGAACTCGGGTTCGTCGCGGCCGAAGTGGCCGTAGGCGGCGGTCTTGGAATAGATGGGGCGACGCAGATCGAGCATTTCGATAATGCCGCGCGGCCGCAGATCGAAGTGACGGCGCACCAGTTGTTCAAGCTTGGCGTCGTCGATCACGCCGGTGCCCTGCGTCGTCACCATGATGCTGGTGGGCTGAGCCACGCCAATGGCGTAGGAAATCTGCACCAGGCATTTCTTGGCCAACCCGGCAGCCACGATGTTCTTGGCCACATGGCGCGCGGCGTAGGCGGCCGAACGGTCGACCTTGGTCGGGTCTTTGCCGCTGAAGGCACCGCCGCCATGCGGGGCCGCCCCACCGTAGGTATCGACGATGATCTTGCGCCCCGTGAGACCGCAGTCGCCCTGCGGGCCGCCGACGACGAAGCGGCCGGTCGGGTTGATGAGGTACTTCACCTCGCCGCGCATGAACTCCGCGGGCAGCACGGGTTTGATGATGTGCTCGATGACCGCCTCGCGCAGATCGGCCAGCGCGATGTCGGGCGCGTGCTGGGTGGACAGCACCACGGTGTCGATGGCCACGGGATAGCCGTTTTCGTAGCGGAAGGTGATTTGGCTCTTGGCATCCGGGCGCAGCCAGGGCAGACGGCCGTCGCGGCGCAACTGGCTTTGACGCTCGACCAGGCGGTGCGCGTAGTAGATCGGCGCGGGCATGAGCTCGGGGGTTTCGTCGCAGGCGTAGCCGAACATCAGCCCCTGGTCGCCGGCGCCGATGTCGAGTTCGTCGTCGTGCGCCTTGTTCACGCCCTGGGCGATGTCGGGGCTTTGCTTGTCGTAGGCGACGAGCACCGCGCAGCTTTTGTGGTCGATGCCGAAATCGGCGTCGTCGTAACCGATGCGTTTGAGCGTATCGCGCGCGACCTGGATGTAATCGACCACGGCCGTGGTGGTGATCTCACCCGCCAGCACGATCAGGCCAGTGTTGGCCAGGGTTTCGGCGGCAACGCGGGAGGCCGGGTCTTGCGCCAGATTGGCGTCGAGAATGGCGTCGGAAATCTGATCGGCCACCTTGTCGGGATGGCCTTCGGAAACGGACTCGGATGTAAACAGGAAGTGGTTTGCCATGACGGACCTTTCTTGAACGGTTGGATCGACGCCACCGTTTGGGTCTCGCACGGCGACGCTTTAGCGGACATCTACGCAGCCGCCCCAAAGGTCGCCTGCCCCTGCCACCCCGCAAGTTGTCATTAACTCGGTGGCAATGTCATGGATTCTATGCGCGCCCTTTGTTCAGCGGCGCTTCGTAACATGGCACCCTTTGCACCTCAGGGAAATCCTTCATCGTGCTGCTCCGCGTGTTCCGCTGGCTGTCTGTCTTGCCGCTGGGTTTGCTCCAGTCGCTCGGGGCGGCGCTCGGCCTGCTGGTTTATGCCGCTTCAAGCGTGTATCGCCAGCGCCTGCGCGCCCATCTACAACAGGCGGGGTATGCGCCAGAGCGGCTTGCGCGCAAGGCTGCCGCGCAAGCCGGACGCATGGTCGGCGAATTGCCCGTGGTCTGGTTTCGGCGCGGCGCTACGGCGCCCGTGCACCGCGTGCAGGTGATCGGCAAGGAGCATGTCGATGTCGTTCGCGCCCAAGGCATGGGCGTGCTGTATCTCACGCCGCACCTGGGATGCTTTGAAATCTCGGCGCAGGCGGCCGCGCTCTGGAGCCCGATCACGGTGATGTTCCGCCCGCCGCGCAAGGCCGTGCTGCTGCCGCTGGCCCTGGCCTCGCGCCAGCGCCACAATCTGGCCACCGCCCCGGCCAATCTCGCCGGAGTGCGGCAATTGCTGCGCGCCCTGCGCGCGGGGGAGTCCGTCGGTCTGTTGCCCGATCAGGCGCCCGGCAGCGGCGAAGGCGTCTGGGCCGACTTTTTCGGCCGCCCGGCCTACACCATGACTCTGCCCGCGCGCCTGGTGCAACTGGGCAACGCCCGCATCATTCTGGCCTCGGCCCTGCGCCAGCCCGGCGGGCGCGGCTACACCCTGACGCTGGAGCCGTTTCCCGAAGCCCTGGACGCCGATCCGCAACGCGCCGCCACGCAGATCAATCGTGCGCTGGAAGGCCTGATCCGGCGCTGTCCCGAGCAATATCTCTGGGCCTACAACCGCTACAAAACCCCCTCGGGCGCACCGCCGCCCCCCGCGCCGAATCTTGCCGAGGAAAGCGCGCCATGAAGTCGCTGTTCGCCCGTCTGAGCATCGGCGTCGTCTGGCTGCTGCATCTGCTGCCCTACCCCGTGCTCGCTGCGCTGGGCACGGCGGTGGGCTGGTTGCTGTGGCCGCTGGCCCGCTCGCGTCGGCGCATCACCCTGCGCAATCTGCAACTGTGCTTTCCCGACTGGACGGCTGCACAGCAGCGCACCGTGGCGCGGCAGCATTTCGTTTTTGTCGCCCGGGCGTTTCTCGAACGCGGCGTGCTCTGGTACGCCAGCCCGAAGCGCCTGCAGCGCCTGCTGCATCTCGAAGGCCCGGTGGAGGAAGCGCTGGACGGCAGCCGCAACACCCTGCTGCTGGGTTTTCACTTCGAGGGGCTCGACGCGGGATGGACGGCGCTCAGCTTGGTGGCGCCGCGCCCGGTTTCGGGCATGTACACCCCGCAGAAAAACAAGGTGCTCGACGACTGGGTGGTGGCGCGGCGCAGCCGCTTTCACACCGCCGCCATCGTCTCGCGGCATGACGGCGCGGCGGGCATGTTGCGGCAACTCAAAGCCGGGGTGCCGTTCTACACCCTGCCCGATATGGACTTTGGCCTGCGCAGCTCGCGCTTCATCGACTTTTTCGGCGTTCCCGCAGCCACCCTCGACGTCGCACCGAGGCTGGCGGCTTCCGCCGACGCCCGGGTCTACGCCGTGGTCACCCGCATCCTGCCCGGCGCGCGCGGCTACGCCATCACCGTGCATCCCGCCTGGGGCGATTTTCCCGCGCTGGACGCCCGGGGCAAACCCGCCGACATCGACGCCGATCTGCGGCGCATGAACCGCTTCATCGAAGAGCAAGTGCGCACCATGCCTGCGCAATACCATTGGGTGCACAAGCGCTTCAAAAACCGCCCCGAAGGCGAGCCTTCTCTTTACTGACCCATGCAAGTCGCGTTCACCAAAATGCACGGCGCCGGAAACGACTTTGTCGTGCTCGACGCCACCCGCGCCCCGCTGACCCTCAACGCGGCGCAACTGCGCCTGCTCGCCGACCGGCACTTTGGCGTGGGCGCCGACCAGATTCTGGTGGTCGAAGCCGCGCCCTCGCCCGAAGTCGATTTCGGCTATCGCATTTTCAACGCCGACGGCGGTGAGGTGGAGCAATGCGGCAATGGCGCGCGTTGCTTCGTCGCCTATGTGCACGGCAAGGGGCTCACCGCCAAAAGACGCATTCGGGTGCAGACGCTCTCCGGCCTCATCGAACCCGAGCTGCAGCCCGACGGCCGCGTCACCGTGGACATGGGCGCGCCGGTTTTCGATCTGCCGCGCGTGCCTTTCGAGGCCCACGGCCTGAGGCAGCGGCAGGTGGATGGCTGGGAGCAATGGCCGCTGGACCTCGCAGGGGCCACCGCCTGGGTGAGTGTGCTGTCGATGGGCAACCCGCATGCGGTGCAACGGGTGGATGATGTGGACACCGCGCCCGTCTTGCGCGACGGCCCGCTGATCGAGCATCACCCTCGTTTTCCGCGCCGGGTCAACGCCGGTTTCATGCAGATCGTCGATGCCCAGCACATCCGCCTGCGCGTCTGGGAGCGCGGCGCGGGCGAGACCCTGGCCTGCGGCACTGGCGCCTGCGCCGCCGTGGTGGCCGGGCTGCGCCACGGCTGGCTGCAAGGCGCGGTGGACGTGCAGACCCATGGCGGCGAACTGACCATTTCATGGGCGGGAGCAGGCCAGCCCGTGCGTATGACCGGCCCGGCCGCTTTTGTTTTTGACGGCACGATCGACCTTCCCGATCTGCCCTGATGGAGAACACCCGATGGAACTGAGCGAACACGATCTGGCCGCCTACCTGGCCGCCAACCCCGAATTCTTCGAGCGCCACGCCGAACTGCTCACCACCGTGCAATTGCAGAGCCCGCACGGCAACCGCGCCGTCTCGCTGCAGGAGCGGCAGATGGAAATGCTGCGCGACAAAATGCGCACTCTGGAACATCGCCTGGCCGCGATGATGCGCAACGCGGTGGACAACGAAACCCTGGCTGGCAAGCTGCTGTTGTGGGCCCGCGATGTCATGCTGGCGCAACAGGGCGCACCGGAGCAGTTGCCGCAAACGCTGCAAGACACCCTCAAGTCCGCTTTCGACCTGCCCATGACCGCGCTCAAGCTCTGGCCGGTGCGCGAAGCGTTCGCCGCGCTCGACTTCGCCACCGGGGTGAGCGAAGACGCCAAGACCTTCGCCGCTAGCCTGGCCGCGCCCTTCGTCGGCCCCAACCCCGGCTTCGAGGCCGCGCACTGGCTGCCGGACGCGCAAATGGCGCAATCGCTCGCGCTCATTCCGCTGCAAAACCCGCA
>Ga0315298_1000651_pt1 | contig 67107 bp, 75 predicted proteins | sample WHS_1_MG_FD_203077 | JGI IMG/M metagenome (GOLD analysis project Ga0315298, IMG submission 203077) | Extremophilic microbial mat communities from Washburn Hot Springs, YNP, Wyoming, USA - WHS_1_MG | ecosystem: Environmental > Aquatic > Thermal springs > Hot (42-90C) | place: USA: Wyoming...
AAATTTTGTAAAACTGATGATTCAAAACCGGCCGACATTCATTCGATAAAATGTCCGGCTAAGCGAAAAATCAAAAATCAGTTATGTTTTTATTCACCTGCGGGAGTACTGATATCTTAAAACATAGTTTTAGAACTCGACAACATCGCCGGTCCTAAGCTGTTTGCATCTTTCACCAAATGCCTTGATTAACTCAGCAATTGCCTTCTTTCCTGTGCAGTGGCACGGCTTGATCGCTCTAACGCCAGTATTTCGAAGCTCCTCGATGGTCTCCCTAATTCTTTCCCTGCCTGCATTGGCTAGGTGAAAACCTCCAACTACAGCATAAACTTCTCTAGAACCAGTTATTCGTTGGGCCTGCCTGATTGTGTTTATCAAACCAGCGTGAGCGCAACCTGTAATGACACATAACCCCTTTTTTCCCACCTTCAAGAAAAGCGCTTGATCGTCTAACATATTATCGTCAACGAGCTTGTCCCCTTTCTTAGTCTTGAATCCTTTGACTCTTTCAAACGGGCTTACCCTTTTAATTTCACCGCTCACCCAAACTCCAGGCATTATGGAAGATGTCCTTCGATTTAGACTCAAAATCCCCTTTGACCCCTCCAGCTCCGAGATCGGAAAAGGTAAACCGACTTTTTTGAGTCTTTTCTTCTTTACCACGAATTTTGGCTTGAGGGCTTCTGGATGGAGTATCACCGGCACTTTTTTGTCGATGAATTTTAGAACTCCCAACAGTCCTCCCGTATGGTCGTAGTGTCCATGGCTAAGCACAATGTAATCCACCTTCCTCAAATCAATGCCGAGTCTGTGAGAATTTTGTAAAACGATGTCTGCGGAGGGTCCTGTATCCATAAGTAAATTGGTCGTGTGCCCACCTGCTTTCAGCTCGGTGAAAAAAGACAGCCCATGCTTGGCGACGAGACCATATCTGATTGGCATCTTAGTATCCTCAACTAAGACCGCAAGTCGCACCTTGTCTATTCGGTTCAAGTGCCTAGCTCCTTAGGGGGCAGAGGGGGTTCAGAGGTGACAACTAGAGGACGTTGTTCAACTATCATACGAGCGACCTTCTTCCTAGCGCCCTCCAAGCAACGCCATACTGTCCCCCGCGATATCTTCATTCGCCTGGCAACGTCCTCCTGGTTCAATTCTTCAATGTAGGTAAGGCGAAGGGCCTCGTACTCATCAAAAGACATGTAGATAGGTTCGCCCGAAGGGACTGGTGGACCCCCTGAAGCAAATGGAATGAATGTTATGGGGCTGGGTACGAAGCCCAAACACCGCGGCTTCATAGGCCTTCCTGGCCCATACCTGCGCCAACACCATCTTCGTCTCATGTAATCAATATTTATTTCGTTCATTTGCAAGTAATAAGATTTGCCATAGCTAGAAGCCGTGTTTCTCCTACAACCTAAGCGGGTTCAGGTGGAAAAAGGCCCCGCCCACCAGAAGGGCTATGAGGAAAGTGCTAGCGCCTATCATCGCAGCATCCTTCCACCCAAGCTCCTGTTTCAGTGCCGCTATCGTCGCCACACACGGCACGTAGATCGTCACCACGAGAGCAAAAACGAACAGCTGCAGAGGCGTCATGAACTGCAGCAGATTGGGCGTTCCAGCTATCGTGACCAATAGCACCAGCGCCCCCTCCTTCCGGATAAAACCGTAGATAAGCGAGATGATGGTCACCGCCGGCAGGCCAAGCCAGCCGGAGGTGAGGGGTGACAGCGGCTCGACTATCGCGGTCAATAACCCGGTAACATGCAAAGCGCCTATGATCAGGCTGCCGACGATCAGGAGCGGTGTTGCAAAGTAGACGAAGTGCTTCATCCTCATCCAGGTCTTGCTCAGCAACGGCTTGATCATGGGCCTGCGAAGAGGAGGCATCTCCATTATCATCCCGGAAATCTGACCGCGCAGGAAGCGGTTGAGAAGCAATCCGACGAGGAAGATCAGGACCAAAACGATGCCGTAGATCACCAGAGCATATTGAATGCCCAAAAAAAATCCAACCGTGCCCAAGATGACGGCGGTCCGGGCCGAGCACGGGACCATGGTGATGAGAAAATTGGAGATCAGCCTCTCCCGCCGCGTGGTCAGGACCCGGGTGGCCATGATGGCTGGAACGTTGCAGCCGAAGCCACCCAACATCGGGACGACTGCACGGCCGTGAAGTCCTATCCTGTGCATGGCCGAATCCATCACGAATGCCATTCGGGGCAGATAGCCCACATCCTCAAGCAGGGCGAAGACGAGAAAAAAAACAAGTATGTAGGGAATCATGACAGCCAAGATACCAGCGATCCCCTGATTAATTCCAATATCGAGCACCCGCCCAATGTCACCCAGACCATCAAACAGGTAGTGCAAGCTTGGAGAAACAAAAACCCCCCACGCCCCTACTAGCAGTCCCTCGAGAAAACCGCCGACATAAATCAGTATCAGAATTAGAGCGGTAAAGACCGCGGCCATTATCGGCACCCCGGTTCGCACGTTTGAGGTGATATCATCCAAACGGTGCGACAACCTAGGCCTGGCTGAAACTTGCTCCGTCACCTCACGCGCGATCATGGCCGCAATGCCGTGGCGTTCGCGGGCAATCCTGTAGGCTGACGGCTCCCCGTGCCTCCCCGCTATCTCCCTGGCCAACTCCCTTGCTTTCTTCAGGACACCTTCGCTCTCGGGCAAGTCGGCCACCGCCCGTATGAGGTGCTCGTCACCCTCGAGAAGTTTCACGGCCAGACTCCTAGGAGACAGGTTGAACGGAACTGTCGCGAGGCTCCTGTCAATTTCCTTGGCGAGCTCCATTATCCCCACCTCTGTGTCCTTGCCGGTAAGCGGGACTTTCTTGGGCCCCGTCCCCCTCTCCGCAAGTTTTATGGCCTCATCGAAAGCCGTGGCGACGTTCTCTCCGCGCGTGGCCACTGTGACGACTACTGGCACACCGAGTTTTTTTGAGAGCTTTGCCGGGCTGGGCCTGGTTCCTTTTGCCAACGCCACATCGTACATGTTCAGCACGACCAGCATCGGGCGACCAAGCTCCATCAATTGGAGGGTAAGGAAAAGGCTTCGCTCAAGATTGGAGGCGTCGGCTATGTTCACTATCACGTCGGGCTGCTGCTCAAGAATGGCGCGGCGAGCGACCAGCTCGTCTTCCGACACCGCACCGAGTGAGTATACGCCGGGCAGGTCAATCACCTTAACATTATAATTCCGGTGTTTCACGCGCCCCTCAAGTAGCTCGACGGTCGTGCCCGGATAATTGGAAACTATCACATCAGCTCCTGTTATCTGGTGAAAGATTGCGCTCTTGCCAACGTTTGGCGTTCCGGCAAGTGCCATAACTATTTCGGTCTTTTTTCGGTTGAACATGTGCCACACCAAAATTATCAAAAACCTAGTTTCTGCCCCTTCGGCGGCGGGCTCGAATCCTACCGCGGCCACGGCTTACAATTATTTTAGACGCTATCTCCCGGCTGAGCGCAATTTGCGTCTTACCACACTGAAGCATTACGGCCCCGCGCGGTAGCTTTTCTATAACCTTGACCTTTGACCCAGGCAGTATGTTCAACGAAAGCAGACGCTCTACAGTTTCCCGCTCTTCAGGGATGACCACAACCGTACAGCTTTCGCCGCATCCTAAATTTGATAAACGCTCCCCTTCCACACGAGCGGAACTGCCCCCCAACCTAGGTATTATACCGCCGTGCGGGCAAGTGGAAGGTTTTTTTAGAAGGGCGTCAATCCTTTCTGTCAGTTCGTCATCGAGAACGTGCTCGAAATCGCAAGCATGTTCATGGACGCCGGGCAACTCATGCCCGAATACATCGCACAGCAGCCGCTCTGCGAGCTTATGGCGCAGCACGACCCTAACGGCTTGATCCATGCCCTGCCCGGTCAGGACCGCCCCGGAACGGTCGTAGGTGACCAACCCCTTATCCCTCAACTTCATGAGCATCTCCACCACGCTCGGACCTTTCACGCCGAGGCTCTTGGCGAGATCTTTGACCTTAGCTCGTTCACCACCTTCCGTCTGGCGCCGGTAGATTGCCTCTAGGTATTCTTCCTCGGAAGCCGAAAGCTTTGGAACTCCCGACTTAATCGTGTGGCAGGTCATGTTATCCATAATTAGGTAACCCTAACTCACTTAAAAACATTTAGGCCATCCTAATTAAGATTTTTTATCATGCCCGCGCTTACAGGCCTCAAATAAGGCTGACGACACACCGGCGTGATCCACAAGTAGTAACGGAGAAGGCTTTTTAGAAAACCAAACCAACATGATAAAGTCAATGATACCATGCAGGACATCTCCATGGCCATAGGGGGTCAAGCCGGCGACGGGCTGATGCGGGCGGCAGAACTCACCGGCAGGATGTTCAACCGCCTGGGGCTGCACGCCTTCGTGTTCAATGACTACGGGTCGCTTATTCGGGGAGGACATAACTTCTGCAAGATTAGAGCATCGAGCAGGCAGGTTTGGCTTCACCGCGGATCCGTTGAACTCATCGCCGCCGTAAATCAGGACACGATAGCTAAGCACGAAAATGAGCTGACCGAGGACGGGCGCATTCTCTACGACAGCGACGTGGCCAAATATGAAGGTCCTCACCGAGCTTTGCCGATACCTCTCACCACAATGGTCAAACAGGCTGGCGGTATCTCCATAATGAGGAACTCCGCAATGATCGGTGCCATCGCCTGCCTTTATGGGATCGCCCAAGGCCTAGTTAGTGAAATCCTCAACCAAGCTTATGGAGATAAAGCCACCAAGAATATCGAGCTTGCAAAAACCGGCTATGAATATGCCGAAAAAAACTTTGAGCAAATTTTAAAGGTAGAGGCAATCGGTCGAAACCCCACGCCTTTCATCTCGGGTGCGGAAGCCGTGGCCCTTGGAGCAGTTAAGGCGGGGATGAAACTGTATGTTACATATCCGATGACACCGTCAACGGCCATACTAAATTACGTGGGTCCAAACCAGGACGAGCTTGGTATCGTGCTGGTCCATCCTGAGAACGAAATAGGGGTGGCAAACATGGCACTCGGTGCCGCCTATGCTGGTGTGAGGACTATGGTCGGAACCGCTGGTGGCGGCTTCGCCCTTATGCAGGAGGCGTTCAGCATGGCGGGACAGTCTGAAATCCCGGTAGTGTTCGCCGTGGGACAACGGGTTGCACCAGCGGTTGGGGCGCCAACTTACACCGCACAGGCTGACCTGAAATTCGTGCTCAACGCCGGGCACGGAGAGTTCCCGCGCATCGTCGTGGCGCCTGGGGACCCAGAGGAAGCATTCGTGAAAGCCGGAGAGGCTATGAACCTCGCCTGGAAATATCAATCCCCCGCCATCGTCTTGGTGGACAAGCATCTGCTGGAGAGCTACATGAGCATCGGGATTGACGAGAGCAAGGTCTGGGTGGAGCCGGCTAAGGTCGCCGAAGGACAGGAGGAGGAATATAAGAGATATAGGTTTACCGATAGCGGAGTTTCACCAATTGCATTCCCTGGCAAGGCCGGCGCAATTATCAAGGTCACCAGCTACGAGCATAACGAGTACGGATATGCGGAGGAAACCCCCGACGGCATAGAGAAAATGCAGAAAAAACGGCTTCTCAAGATGTCGTCGATAATTCAGGATCTCAAGGGTCGGGAAACCGTCAAGATTCACGGCACCCCCGCTGCTGAAAATCTTGTGGTCGCATGGGGTTCCACAAAGGGGGCAATCCTGGAAACGATGGCGCTCGTCAACAAACCATTAAAGTTCCTGCAGATCCTTTATCTGAGCCCGTTCCCAGAATGGGAGGTTTCCAGGCACCTCAGAGCGGCGAAGAATGTTGTATTGGTGGAGGGCAACCTCACCGGCCAACTCGGATCGCTGATAACAGAACACACCGGCTTCCACATCAAAAATACCGTGCTTAAAAATGATGGAAGGCCTTTCGACCCGGTCCTGCTTGCGGGGAAGCTACAGGAGGCATTTGGATGGACATGAGGGAGTTTGACAGTCCCACGAAAAACACCTGGTGCCCTGGCTGCAATAATTTCGGCATACTCGCTGTGGTCAAACAGGTGTTAGCAGAACTGGTGAACTCTGGGAAAGCCAAACCCGAGGAGCTGGTGATAGTATCCGGAGTAGGATGCCATGGAAAGATCTCCGATTATGTCAAAGTCAACAGTTTCTACTGCTTGCATGGAAGGGTTCTGCCCCCGGCCATGGGGATAAAGGTCGCGAACCAGAGGTTGAAAGTCATCGCTTTCGCCGGTGACGGTGACGCCTACGCTGAGGGCATCAGTCATGTCGTCCATGCCGCTAGGAGAAATCTGGATGTAACCTTTGTCGTGCATGACAACGAAGTGTTCGCCCTGACCACTTCCCAAGTGACTCCCACCACGAAAATTGGGTTCAGGACCAAATCCGCGCCTAAGGGCAGCTTCGAGACCCCCCTCAACCCGCTGCATCTCATGCTCTCCTGCGGGGCCACCTTCGTGGCCCGCGGGTTCTCGGGAGATCCGCGACACCTTAAATCACTATTGATTGAAGCGGTCAGGCACCGGGGCTTCGGCTTCATCGACGTGCTACAGGAGTGTGTGACCTTCAACCCGATCAGGGAGAAATACGCGTCAAAAATATATGATCTCAACAAGGAAGGACACGACGTGACAAACTTCTCAGCCGCCTGGGAAAAAGCTTGTGAGGTAGAAAGAATACCGATAGGAATCTTCTACCGCGTCGAGAAGGAAATATATGAGAAACAGTTGCTGGGCGACAGGATCCTCGCGGATGAGGGGACCATACCGTCGATAAAAAAGGTGCTTCAGGAATTCACGTAAATTGAATTATTCTGAAAGGCTTAAATCCAAGCAGGAAAAACTGTTTGTATGCCAATTGACCCGGATTTTATGGTGAAGAGGAAAAAAGTCGGGACACACTCAGGACATGATGTGTGGGGGCCGGTCAACCCGCCGAAAGAACTGGGAATTCACGGCACTTCAGTGGCAGTTGACTGGGATGTATGCAATGGGGATGCAATATGTTCCGAGGTGTGCCCGGTCAACGTGTTTGACATGGTTGAAGTCCAAGGACACCCTACCTCAAACAAAAAATCTGACCCAGCCAGAGAATCCGACTGCATAAAATGTCTCGCCTGCGAGATTAACTGCCCGACCAAGGCCATAAGGATCGAAAAATAATCTCAACGCTTGACATCCCAAAAAGTTGGCGCTTGACGCCACACCCAGTCCAAATTATTCCATGAAATTTACATGAACCTCTTAAATCTGTCTTTTTTCGCCCTGCAGATGGGACAGACTTCTGGTGGTTCGTCCCTTGCGCACAAATAGCCACAGACGCTACATCTCCACACGGGAAGTGGGAGAGAGAGGACGCTGGTGGGAACGGGCGCCACCTTTGCCTTTTCCCGCTCCTCTGGCGGCGGCCGCCTTTCAGGTACCGGTCCTATCTCTCTTTTTCCGTCCAGCACTTCCTGAGAAACATAAAGAGCGCAATAACAAGCGCCATAATCATTTAAATCAGCGTCTCTGTAATCGCAGGGACAGATTATATCCAGGTCCTCCTCCTTTTTACCGGACGCCAATCTACACGGGCAGGCCCAGTATCCATACCTTTGTTCATTTACGAGCAGGCCTTCCACAAGTTTCTTTGTGAACTCCACATCGACATTCAGATGATAGCCTGTAGCCTCAACCTCTCGTTTTAGCCTGTTGTAAAGGTTATCAACACTTTCGGGAGTTACCGTAATTCCGCCGCTCACAGTCCTAGCGCCTCCCTTATCTCGCTCTCTTTAAATCCAACGATGCATTTGTCGTTTATCACAAGCGTTGGGAAAGTTCTCTCCGGGTTCCAACGCTCCAGTTCCTTCAACGCCTCTTTTCTGCTTTCACCCTCCAGAAGGTCAACGTCCACATAAAAGTAATCCATACCTAAATCATCCAAAAGTTTCTTTGTTTTACCGCACCAAGCGCATGTACTCAGTGCGTAAAGCGCTATGCGCCCTTTTTTCTTGCCCTCAACATGTTTCATTTTCGTATAAATTCCTCTACACCTGTTATTCCAACAACCACATAAATTCTTTTTCTAAAAAACTCAGCCTGTCTAAAAACGAAAATTCTTGCCAATCTATTTCTTTTCGGGCTCTGTTACAAGCTAAAAATGGAACTGGGGTATGAAAAATAAAAAATACACCCCAGTACGGCTTTTGAGCTGGACTCAACCTCACTGAATTCTATATCTCTTCCAGTAACGTTGTAAATGTATCGTGGTGTTCTTCCTCATCCTCGAGGATGTGCCTGAACATCAGGTTAGTTACTTCGTCCCCCTCCTTTCTCGCCAGCTCTATTATTTTATTGTACAAACTGATTGCATTTTCCTCATCCTTTATGTCCTGAGCGATCATCTCTTTAAGGGTCTTGCCTACAAAGATGGGGGCTGGTTTAGTTGTTGGGGTCCCGCCAAGATAGTAAAGCCTTTCCGCGATCTTTTCGGCATGCTTCATTTCAACCTTCGCTATGCTCTCAAGCTCATCCTTTACGGCGAACCCCTTCACACCGCTCCACATGACGTGCTGCCACATGTATTGTATCGAAACTTGTATTTCCCTCGCAATCGCGTCGTTTAACAAGTCCAGCAACTCCTTTGATGCCTTTTTCATATTTTCACCTCTGTTATTCCATATGTCTGAACGTTTTAACCCTTTTTGGTTTTGAGTCCCAAGTGCAGGCTTGAGCAGTAAAAATCGTCCTCTCTAAACATTAGAAAAATTAACTCCACCGCTGGACTTGAGAGCCAAGAATTTCAGATAAAAAAGAAACTTGGATGGACACAACTACTTTTTCTTGGCCTTCTTGGCTGGTTTCGTGACCTTCTTCATCGGCACGCCACAACAGATCAGATCGCAAACCGCGCAACCGCACTCGTCTTCAACTGCAACGACGACCCCACATTTTTCGCACTTATACCTTTCACCTTTCTTAGCCATTTAAAATCCCCCGATTTTAGGTGTAATTGGTCTGTATTTATCAATTTCGGAGAGAATTCCAGATCTCGCGAGGCAAGGGGCCATCACAAAAAAAGATGTGAAAACCCGTTCCCATAGAAGCGCATGCAAAAGTGGAGATGCACTTCCTGCAACTATATCTACGGCCCTGAGGTTGGCGATCCCGTCGGTGGAGTACCTACGGGGATGCCTTTCGAAAACTTGCCTGACGATAGGACCTGTCCGGTTTGTGGAGTGCCAAAAGACATGTTTGAGAAAATATAGGCAGAATAGCAATTCACTCTTAGATTTAAGCGTGTAATTACAACCCGAGCAGCTTTTGTACTCTTTTGGCTATCTCCTTACCCTCGAAGGGTTGCGCTTTCATCTTATCTATGAACCGCTTGTATTGCTGTATTGTGCCCAACATTATCACATCGGTCGTCTTGACCTTGCAGGCTATCGTCTGCCAATGGACGGCGGCATCACCCCCGGCGGAAAGCATCTCCTCCTTTATCATGTTCGCCATCGGAGCCCTTATGCTGTCGAGCCTCAGTATACGGAAGGTGGCCTTGTCGCGCATTATCTCAAGGCCTCCAGGGTACAGGTTTATCCTTTGGAGCTCCTTTTCGACCTGTTTCTCGGGAATTACGGCGTCCTTCATGCGATCAGCCAAACTCATCCCAATTTTCCCTTTTCGGCCTCAAATCTTGCGTTGAAAGTGCGCTTAAACCCGCCGAACTTGCCGCGCCCGCCATCCTTCAAAGCCGGGCCAGTTTTAAAAGTAACTCCGTTCAGTTTTCTCCAGGCCTTGTCGAAGTCATCTTCCCGGTCGTCCATCCAGCACATCACGAATCTATTCGCGGGTCCGGTATGTGTCGAGATATAATCCACGTCCCCCATGTAGTGGATGAAGTCCTCTATCAAACCCCTGTATTTCTTCCCCTTCTCGCTCTTTGTCACCGTCAACCTTCTGGCCCTGACAACCAGGAACGGCTCCCTAAACGGCCCCTTACTTTTCTCCTTATAGAATAGTATGACGGGCTTATCCCAAGAAAGAATCACAGAATGGCCTCCACATAAAAGTGGTCAAGAGTTATTAAAGATATTTTGGATCGCAGCGAACAATTGCTCCTCTTTTGAGTCTAGAGGACAGAAATCGGCTATTTTAAATTATGGAAACAGAATATCCTTTCAACAAAAAACAACCGATTAAGATTTATAAGAGCGCGTAGAGTTGGGTAAAAGCTGAAAAGAAAGAAAAAAGGGATTCAAACGATAGAGATAAGATTTCATGGCAGAGGCGGCCAAGGCGCCGTCACCGCAGCGCGACTTTTGGCAGAGGCCGCCTTTCTCGAGGGCAACTACTGCCAAGCGTTCCCATTTTTTGGAGCAGAGAGGCGCGGGGCACCTGTGGTGGCCTTCACTCGCATCAGTAAAGAACCGATCCGCACCCATGAGCAAATCTACGAGCCAGACTACGTGGTGGTGCTCGACTCAACCTTAGTCGGATCAGATGACGTGGCCGCAGGCCTAAAGCCAAGCGGAATCGTTGTTCTGAACTCTAAAGAGGTCCCGAAGAATCTCAAGGGAGTAAAAGTCGCGCTTGTGGACGCGACCAAGATCGCAATAGAAATTTTGGGTGTGCCAATAACAAACACGACTATGCTAGGGGCCCTGACAAAAGCCACTGGCGTGGTATCGTTAGAATCTACGGAAAAAGTGATCGGGAAGAGGTTCGGGAAGCTGGCCGAGAAAAACATAAACGCTGCAAAGCGTGCATACGAACAGACGGTGGTGCTATGAAGCTCAAGCCTGGAGCAGTAATAACAGAGCCCGGAAGCTCTGAAAGGTACGAGACGGGTGGATGGAGAACCTTCAGGCCCCACATAGACGACTCTAAATGCACCGGCTGCGGGATATGCTGGTTGTTCTGCCCCGAAGCGGCTATAACCAAGGATAAGCCCCCGAAGGTGGATCTCAGGTATTGTAAAGGCTGCGGCATATGTGCGAACGAATGCCCCGTCAAGGCGATAATAATGATGGAGGAGGGCCGCAAATGAAGCAAATCATGGACGGGAACGAGGCGGTTGCCTTAGCCGCTAAGCTGGCCCGCGTCAAAGTGATATCAGCCTACCCGATAACTCCGCAGACTACCGTCGTGGAGAAGCTGGCCGACTACGTCTCAAATGGGGAGCTGGACGCAGAGTTCATGAAGGTGGAGTCTGAGCACAGCGCCATGAGCGCATGTATAGGTGCTGCGGCTACTGGCGTGCGCGCTTTCACAGCGACCTCTTCCCAAGGACTCATGTTGATGAGCGAGATGCTATACGTTGCCGCCGGACTAAGACTGCCAATCGTTATGACCAACGCAAACCGGTCGATCTCCGCCCCCCTCAGCATCTGGTGCGACCAACAGGACTCCATGACGGTCAGGGACTCTGGCTGGATACAACTCTATTGCGAAAACAACCAAGAGATCCTCGACACCACCATTCAAGCCTTTCGCATATCTGAGGAGCTACTGCTACCGGTCATGGTGTGCTATGATGGCTATATCCTCTCCCATACACTTGAACCAGTAGATTGTCCAGACCAGGCGGATGTCGACGCGTTCCTGCCAAGGTATAACTACCCATACGCGCTCGACCCAGAAAAGCCTGTATCCATAGGCGCCGTGGGCGTCCCCGAATACTACATGGAATTCAGATATCTGCTGCAGAAGGCCGTCCAGGAGTCCAAGGCCAAGATCGTTGAAATTGACCGTGAATTTAAGAGGCGCTACGGCAGGGGCTACGGAATTCTGGAGAAATACCAAAGTGATGACGCCGAGGTAGTGATACTGACAATGGGATCACTCAGCTGCAGCTGTAAAGATATAGTGGACTCGCTGAGGCAACGAGGAGAGAAAGTCGGGCTGGTCAAGTTGAAATCATTCAGGCCTTTCCCCACGGAAGAAATAATTGAAGCGCTGGGTCGGGCCAAGGCCGTCGCCGTGGTCGAGAAGGACATCTCCCTCGGGTATGCTGGCGGCCTTTTTATCGACACGGCGGCTGCATTCGTCAACACTGGGAAGGCGCCGCTGATGATCAACTTCATCTGCGGACTGGCAGGGAGAGACGTCACCTCGGCCCATTTGAAGCAGGCCATCAGGGAGACGCAGAAAGCAGCCGAAACGGGGAAGGTTGAGAAAAAAATCAGGTGGCTAGGTCTTCAGGAAAAACTCGTTGAGGAGTGAATGAGATGAAGGAAATTTCTGATGTGGAACTGATAGCGCCTGGACACCGGGCATGCGCCGGTTGTGCCTGTGTGCTCTCGTTGCGGCATGCGTTGAAGGCGCTGGGCAAGAACGTCATCATCAGCCAAGCCACGGGCTGTATGGAAGTGACCACGACGCCTTACCCTGAAACTGCTTGGAGAGTGCCATGGATCCACGTCGCTTTTGAGAATGCCGCCGCTGTGGCATCGGGAGTTTCCAGAGCGCTGAAAATACTGGGTAAAACCCACATCAAATCGGTCGCCATCGCCGGAGATGGTGGTACCGCTGACATCGGGCTGCAGGCACTTTCAGGAGCAATGGAGCGCTGGGAGGATATGCTGTATATCTGTTATGATAACGAGGCCTACATGAACACGGGAATCCAGCGCAGCGGTGCCACGCCCTTTGGAGCTTGGACGACCACGACGCCGGTGGGGAAGACCAAACGTGGAGAGGACCGACCGAAAAAGGACATTCCGGCGATAATGATCGCCCACGGCACCCCCTACGTCGCCACGGCCTCAGTCGCCTACCCTCTTGACTTTGTGAAAAAGGTGAAAAAAGCAGCGGCAATCAGGGGGCCGACCTACGTGCACGTTCACGCCCCCTGCGTCCCTGGTTGGAGAATAGATAGCAGCAAGTCAATAGAGGTCGCCCGCCTAGCCGTGCTGACCGGAGCTTGGATTCTCTACGAACATGAGGGGGGCAAAACAACTGTCACCTTCAAGCCCGCCAAGCGGAGGCCGGTCGCCGAATACTTGAAACTGCAGGGGAGATTCAGGCACCTCACCGAGGAGGAAATAAAGGAGATCCAGAAGATGGTTGACGAACAGTGCCGGCGGCTGGGGATTGAGTAAAGCGATAGCTCGATATTGGCCCCTGTTTTTGTCCTCGCCCACAAATTTTTCATAAAATATCCCAGTTAACTTACCGTTGATTGTAAGACATCGATTCACGGACAAAACAAGTTGCCAGCGGCGGTTGATCCATTGAAAATGTACCATTTATCAACCGCCACATGGCCCTGAGGGTGAAGCTGCAAAATAACCGGAGTTTCGAACACTGACAATTTATTTCCCAGATATGTTTTTCCAAACCGCGTAGCCCAGCTTTTCGGTTCCATCAATTCTGATCAAGCCAACCGCATCATTTTCGTCTAAATCATGGAGCCATGGCCAGCCAAACAGGTGCAAATTTATTCCTCTATCGTGGGTGAGGCGACCGATTGCTTGGACAATGAAATCAGCTTGCGCCTGCTCCCCTCCAATTGCATCGATTGATGGCCAAGCAATTTCACTGAAGCCAAATGGTTTTCCCGGCATGTAATCCACGGCCCTTGCATAATAATCATCCGGAATCATCGAAGGATCCTTTTTTCCAAGGGCGTAGGGATAGCTGGTAAAAATAAGTAAATCCATTTTGTTAGGGTTAAACAAACGAATAACCTCCAAGTTCGCTTCACGGTTTTGGGAAACGATTTCCCTAGCAAACACGCAGAAAACCTTTGTTTCCGGAGATATCCGTTTAACAGCGTCATAAATTTCTTCATAGAGGCCCACATAGTTTAGGAAACCGTTGGGGCCCTCTTCACCATATTTTTCATACCAACGATTAACTTCATTTCCAAGCGAGAGATAACGAGGGCGTGAAGAGCGCACCACGTCGAGTGCGGCTTGCTTATATGCCGCTCTCCATTCAGGATCGTTCAGAGTTGCGTTTTCCATCCCCGATGGTGCGACAAGAGTTAATCCACCACTTATGAAAGACAGATGAATTATCGGAAACATTCCATTTCCGCGAATGAGTTGTTGGACAAAGTTTTGTCCCCAGCTTCCACTTAAGTCGACTGCCAGGTCATAGAACGGAGTGGGCTTGCCCCACACTGGAACAAATTCCGAATATCGGGCAGCTTGAGCATAGGATTCCTCAAACGTCTGCCCCCGAGCTGCGGTGGGCAAAACACCCATGAAGAATCCTCTTGATGGAAGTTGTGGAGCATCCACAAGAAATGGAGTTTCTGGCTCGGTAGAAGTTGTCTCATTTCTAGCACGGCTGCCGATTAATAGAATTCCGATTATAAGCAAAGCACAAAGCGCTGCTATTTCCAACTTTCTTGTATTTTTCACGATTTTGTTTCTTCATTGAATCATTTAAACCTGCGTTTGGAGCAACTCCATTGCATCTCAAAAACCGAAGTGGCTTTATCTCGTGTAGAACTTGTGAAGCCCGGGCTCTCAATCCATCTCTCAAATCACTCTATCCTTATCCTGTCTTCGCTCACCATCTGCACGAGTATCGTCAGACGCAGATTAGGTTGCCCGCGCCGATGAATCTGTGAGTGACCGGACCGCTTCCCACTGTTCCCTTCCCCATGTCTTGTTCACGACCTCAAGATCATCCCAGCAGCCTCAGTTACCCCTCTGACAAACAAAACAGGCGAGAGCACCGACTGGCAACAGGACCAATATAGGTTTCTCCATGACCACCGATTATAGTTCTGCTATTTCATTAAGGTCTAAACGCGAGAATTCCGAACTAAACTCGGAGGAAGCTATCAGGTGGTGTACTTTTACCATTTAGAACGACAATCAGGTAAAATCAAAAAGAACCAAGCGACTCTAAAATTCCGTCGGTTCAAATCTCCATAAAACACATGGTTAAGAACCCCAAGTTTGTATTATAAGTTCAAACGAATGTAGTGGGGGGAAATATGGAAACGCGTGCCGAAATCAGTGCCAGCGGCATCGTCCAGGGAGTCGGCTTCAGGCCGTTTGTCTTCCGGCTGGCCAAACGCCACTTCCTCAAAGGCTTTGTCCGAAACATGGGTGACGCTGGGGTACAGATAGTTGTTGAGGGCAGCAAAGAAAATATAGAAAATTTTGTTGGAGCGCTACGGTCGGAGCAACCACCCCTCTCCAAAATTGAGGAGCTGCGAGTATCTTGGTATTCCCCCACGGGAGAATTCACCGACTTCCAGGTGTACCCCAGCAACAGAACGGGAATTGGTCTCCCCTCGGTGATCCCCCCCGACCTAGCGCTGTGCGACGACTGCCTGCGCGAGATGCTCGACAGAAAGGACCGCAGGTACAACTATCCCTTTATAACCTGCGTAAACTGCGGCCCAAGGTTCACGATCATCGAGGAACTTCCTTATGACCGCGTCAGAACCTCGATGAGGGCCTTCCCCTTATGTCCGGACTGCCTGCGCGAGTATCAGGATCCGGCCGACAGGAGATACCATGCCGAGCCGACCGCCTGCCCAGTGTGCGGCCCACACATGGACCTATATGACTCGAGCGGCGAGATACTTCGAGCGGCGGATCCCATTATCGAAGCGGCAAGATTGCTCGACGAGGGAAACATAGTCGCTGTGAAAGGAGTGGGCGGAATCCACATAGCATCTAAGACCACAGAAGACGATGTGCTGATTCGCCTTAGAAGGGCATTCGACCACCCGCAGCAGCCCTTCGCGGTGATGTCTAGGGATCTGGAAACTGTTAGGACCTTCGCCGAAGTGAGCGAGGCAGAGGCCGAGATGCTCACTTCTTACCGCAGACCCATTGTCATCCTGAACCGCTCCCAAGACTATACCTTATCCGAGCTGGTGGCCCCGGGGCTCGACACTGTGGGCGTGATGCTACCTTACTCCGGAATTCACCATCTGATCCTGAGCGCTGGTCAAGACCCGGCATATGTTATGACCAGCGCCAATATCACCGGGCTGCCCATGATAGTGGACAACGCCGAGGCCATGATTAAGCTCCAGAAGGTTGTCGACTACTTACTGCTACACAACCGCGTCATCGTCAACAGGTGCGACGACTCAGTAGTAAAGATGATCGAGGGCAAACCCACCTTCCTGAGACGCTCCCGTGGCTACGTGCCTGAGCCGATCAAACTCGCCTTCAGAAGCGATAAGAGCGTGCTTGGGTTGGGTGGGGATCTCAACGCCACGGTATCAGTCCTTCTGGGTGACAGGTGCTTCATCAGTCAGCACATAGGCGATACCACCAAGGTCGAGACACTTGAGTACTTGCAGGAAGCTGCTGGGAGGCTGATGCGCTTGCTGAACCTAGAGGGGATCGACATTGTGGCCCACGACCTGCACCCTGAATACGCCACCTCACGCATCGCTCCTCGCATAGCCAAGAAGTTACGCGCGAAGAGCGTCGCAGTCCAGCACCACCACGCTCACCTCTGCTCGCTCATGGCCGAGCACGGGCTTGAGGAAATCGTTGGTATCGCGGCGGATGGCGTCGGTTATGGTCCAGATGGAACGTCCTGGGGCGGGGAGGTCATGGTGGTTCACTTCGACGGGTATGAACACCTTGGGGGGCTGATGAAGCAGCCGATGCCAGGAGGGGATTTGGCGACAATTTATCCCGCTCGAATGGTGGCAGGTATTCTCTGGAATCACGTCGAAAGAGCCAAGCTCGACCGCGTCCTTCAGGAGTACTGCCCGGACGGATTCAAACACGGAGCGCGGGAACGGCGCGTAGTCCTTCTTCAGCTGGAGCAAAACCTGAACGTGTTCAAAAGCAGCGGCTGCGGGCGGGTCCTCGACGCCATCTCGTGCCTGCTAGGGATATGCAACAAGCGAACCTATGAGGGCGAACCCGCGATAAAACTTGAGGCCGCGGCTGGAGCGGGTGATGCATGGGCGGTTAATATCGAACCAGCTATAGAGAAGGTCGGCGGGAAGTTGACCTTGGACACCTCAAAATTGCTCCTCGATGTTCTGTCTGCCATGGAAAGACGTGTGCCGCGCAAGCACATCGCAGCTGCAGCCCAGCTGGCGATCTCCCGAGGACTGAGTTCAATTGCTTTGGATGTGGCCAGCTCAAGGGGCATAAAAACTGTGGGTGCATCGGGCGGCGTCTTCTGTAACAGGGCAATCACAAACACCATGCGGAGAGAGGTGGAAGGAGCCGGGCTAAAGTTTCTTCGGCACGAAATCCTGCCGCCGGGAGACGGCTGCATCTCGGCCGGCCAAGCGGCCGCCGCTTCCAGGCTAGACTGACCTTATTTTTACAGAAATCATTCGCCATTATTTCAGGGGTTGGTCTTTTCCAACTTGCCCAACAATTGCTCGGCCTCTAGCATCAGCTCTTTAAGCTTCGGCTTCCTGAGCTTGGTCTTGCTTAGATGGCTCAAGTCACTTGTCAGCAAATCCTTAGCGAGAATTACGCCTGCAGAAAACAATTTTTCCAAGCTTTCCCGGCCCGCGGAGCGCAATATCGTGACAGGGTACAGGCCTTTCTTTTCAATCATCTTCTCAAGTCCAAGTCCTGTGGGATACCTCCAGCAAAGGAGTTTGATCCCCCTGCATTCCGCATATTTGGTCGCATCCGAAGAAGTCTTGGTGTTGGACACCAGCCAGACCTCATCAAAATTTTCGCCCTTGCCACGCTCGCACGCCTCATTCAGGTCCAAAAAGCGGGCATATGTGTACAGAACATCCTTCAGACCCACCTTAGCACCGGGGAGGTTGTGAAACTTGCACTCTACCATGGCCCTTACAAAATCTCCGTTTGACTTCTCCGCGATTATGTCGATCTCGTGCTGCACGCACCTGCCCTTGACGATGCTCCTCAGCTTTGTCCTGTACCCGTAGTTTTTGAGCAGTTCGGAGACAAAAGTTTCAAACGCGAATCCGGCCGGTCCCAAGCGCATTATCGCGCCTTTGAGATCATAACGCATCGCCACATGAACCTGCTTCTCAGGGATCATGGCTTTAACACGGCTCAAAATTTCCCTCGTGGTTATTCCATCGTAGAGAGTTCCCTCAATTCTTTTAACAATATCACTGGCCACCTCTCTGCTGGCACCGGCCCTCCGAAGGGTCCTGAATATTTTTCGGGGCTGGAAATCCTCGACTACACCATTTGACTTAACAACTTTAATCGCCAACAGCTCTCCCCGTATTACTGTGATATGAAATAATTTAAAGTTGGGACTTCAACTATCTCGTCAGGGCCCCGATTACCAACAAAAAAGTGTTATAGGAACTATGGGCCACTATCGCTCCACCCAATCCGGTATACAAATAACAAATACCGAGCAGCAGGCTGGCAGGTAACATTGAGACAACAATCGCCGGATAGGTACCCGGGTTCGAGAGGTGAAAGGCTGAAAACAGGACGGCTGAAACGATGACCGCGAAAAACCTTGATCTGTGCCAGCGAATCATCTCATCGATTATCACACCTCTGAAGATCCACTCCTCGAATATCGGCAGCACGTTAACAGCCATGAGCACCAGCAATGGGTGTTCCCGCTCCATCGACACGAAAGGGTAATCCTCAGGAGACACAACCTGTACCTCGAACTGCTGCAGGAACGATCCAAGAGCTATCGACAACAGGAGAGAGGTGGCCGCTACCGCCAACGCGGCGGCAATCAGCTTCAACCACTGTTTGCCCTTTATTTTCCTCATCGCTGAAAACCAGTGCCTGGGCCGCAACCTCTCTATGTGGTACGGCCTCCGCACGACTATTCTACCAACAACGAGCCCAAGCGCAATCCCGGCGGCGAGCACCCTTACCAGATCTAGCAACAGCAAAAAACCACTTGAATTTATGCCATTCAACGATGTTCAGGGATTGAACCCAGCTTTATCGTCCAGACGGGCAAGTTACCGCGCAGCCTCCTCTCGACCTTACCTTCCTGAGATAGATGATAAAGGTCAACCCGTAGCCTCACTATATCTATGCCCGTTCTCTTGGACAGCTCTTCCGTGGTTATCGGCGTCCCGGCTTCCATCAGAGCCCTCAATATAACATCCCTTTTCAAGCCATTACCCCTCCTTGATCCTCTCAAGCGCCTCAAGAGCTGATTTTATTCTATCCAGAAGTTCTAAAGTTTTGGCATGATCTGTTTCTGCGGCGAGCTGCTCGGCGAGGGAGTTTATCTTCGCCTGAAGCGTTTTCCTGACCTTGTCCAGCGAAGATGGCTTAACCTCGGCCTTGGCTGGTTTTGTCCCGCCGCCGCAAACAGGGCACACGACTTTGCCCTGATACTCAAAAAGTGGGCTCAAGCAGGTGCCACAGTGCACCGCCAGCATCTTGCCGCCTGCCAGCAGCATCTCCACAATCTTGGGTATGTTCTCATCCTTCACGTTCACCCCAAAACCCTTTATGGGGTCCCAGCTTAAAATTAGGTGATTGAGTATGTATCTAGGTGGTTTCCTTGTCGTCAGAGGAAAAGCTGAAACAGGTCGCAGAAATGATGTCGCGTATGGCAGACGACAATTCAGTCCCCCGCAACATTCGCAGGGCCGCTAGCGAGGCTAAAAACGCGCTTTTGAACAAGAATAACGATGCCATGGTCAGGGCCTCAACTGCAATCTCCATATTGGACGAGATAAGCAACGACCCCAACATGCCTGTGCACACCCGCACCATGATATGGAACGCCATCAGCATCCTTGAGACAATTCGAGAGTGAGGATGTAGAGTTGAAAATCAATGTTCTGCACCTGCAGGAAATCATGAAAGCCAGCTGGACATGGTGAGCGTGTAGAGCTATGACCATTGACATTAAACCTCTGGTAAAATTCCTGAAACAGAAAGATGTCAAAAGGGCCAGGGAGTGGCTGGAACTAAATAGGAGTGAGATCAACGCGGGAGATGAATTTCTAAAGGGCTACCTGCTGGCCCTCCAAGGGATGGTTTCGGCCTTAGAATCTGGCGGGGAGCTTTCCGCTATAAACAAAGTGCTGGAAAAGAAGTACTCGCGCGAACAGATCGCTGAACTCATCCGCGAGACGAGGGATAGGATCTCGCAAAAATTCAGGCCAGAAGACGAGCATGGTTTCGACACCGCTTGGATCGATGTTCTCAACGAACTTTCCGGTGAAAAGAAAAGTTAAGCAGTCCTTCTGAGCTTGGTCATCACGCTTTTATTTTATGCTGCAAACTAAGGTTCCTCTTCCTCGACCGAGGCCTTTCGAGACGGAGGGCGGACGAATAACTTATACTTGTCGGCCCCCTCCAGCTCCTGCACTATTCGCTTGGCGATCAGTGCCTTAACGTTTACCAGACCCTTCACTCTATTTTCCAGGTCCGCAAAATCAGCGAATGGACCTTTCTTCCGCTCCTCAATTATCGCCCACATCAACTTCTTGCCTATGCCGGGAATCAGTTCAAGCTGATGAAAACGTGTTGTAAGCGGCGCTGCTCTGTTGAAAAACTCGACAAAACGCTCCGGAGTTTCGTTAACCAAGCTCTCCACAGCCGACTGCAGTTCTGCCTTGGCGGCGGCGGTTAGATCCTCATAACCTATCCGGCGCTTAATCCTTTCGACCTTTTCCCTTTCACCCCTTCCTATAGACACGCGCTCGTGCGGTGAGAAGGTTACTCCCTTCACAGGCACTATTTCCAGCAACGTGAAAAAGGTGTCGCCGAGTATCTGAGCTATGGGCTCCCTCAGGTGAATGGGTCTGGGATCATTCGGATGGCCTTGGGGAAGGAAGTCCAAGACTATTCCTCTGTCCTCGTACTTTTTTTCCACCTAAAACATGCCCCCGGGCCTGAGTATTTTACTCACGATATCTTTTAACCAACTCGAGGATTTTCTTCACTTCATCTTCATCGAGTTTTGTCCTCTCCTTAGAAAAAATTAGCTCAATATCTTCCTTGGTCTCAGGCATCAGATCTACAATCGCCACGGCCTGGTGTTCTCTAATCTTATCCATCTTTAAAAGCTCCTCCATCAATTCCCTAGCCTCATCTGGCTTTGGCTTCGCGAACTTTTGTGCATAATCATACGTGAGCCTTTGCCAGTACTCCAGCTCTCCCTCCTTCTTCGTCTTATCAAGTATGCTGAGCACCTCTGAAAGCGGCACAGGTTTTTCTTTTACAACTCGTTTGCCTATCATGCCTCCACCACCCTAAGGTGTTCTGGTCGGGAAATAACCTTTTTCATTGACCCGCCGTCCCGAATGTTCACAACATAGGCCCTGCCACATCTCTCGCTGATAACTCCGGTTCTTCCGTGGTAGCGCGGGTGTGGCTGCCCCTTGACCACCCCCGGATCTAGAATTATGGAAACCCTAGTGCCAACTGGCAGGTCTTGAACTGCCCTGCTTACGGGCGATAGCCCTTGCTGGCGGGGGTGCTTGGTCAGCTTTTTCCGACTCTTGCTCCTCAGACCTTTAGAGCGCCCAGACATTTAAATCGCTTATGACTAAATTTTTGCTACCTATTAAGTTGATTATCTCGCTCGTTTAAGAGCCTTTTCCAGGGCCCTTTCCGCCGGGACCAAAAAACAGCTTGTCCCTTCCCTGCAGGGACTTCGTCATCTTACCCAGCTGGCCTAACTTCGGGCCCCTGCCTTTAGCGAACGCCTTAATAAACTTCTTCATCATCTCGTACTGCTTTAGAAGCTCCCTGACTTCAGCCTCACTAGTGCCTGATCCCTTGGCTACTCTGCGGATGCGCGAAGCGTTCAACAGTTTCGGATCCTCGAGCTCCTGTGGAGTCATTGACTGCATGATGTACTTGAACTTTTTCAGCTTCTCCTCCCCGACCCTCATTTGCTCATCCGGTACAGCGACGCCGAGCCCAGGGATCATCTGCATAATTTTTTTCAGCGGGCCCATCTTGCTCATCGCTTCAAGCTGGTCATACACATCACGCAGCGTCATCTTGCCTGCCATTATCGCCTTCAAGTCCGCCGGCTTCAACTTCTCCTCCCTCGCTGCCTCCTCAATTTTCTGCAGAAGCGTTTCAATGTCACCCATGCCCAACAATCTGGCCACGAATCGCTCTGGCAAGAAGGGCTCAAGATCCTCTATATGCTCCCCAACTCCTATGAACTTAATCGGCGCCCCTGTAGCTGCAACAGCTGAAAGGGCCCCACCGCCCTTTGCCGTGCCATCCAGCTTGGTCACTAGGATGGAACCCACGGGAGTGGCCTGTTTAAACGCCGCGGCCTGCTCTTTCGCCTGCTGTCCAATGGTGCCGTCGACGACTAGCATTATCTCATCCGGCTGCACCGCTTTGGCTATCTCCTGCATCTCCTTCATCAAGGCTTCTTCTCGGCGATGCCTGCCCGCGGTATCGACGATGATGAGCTCTGAACGCTCCTTCTTGAAACGCTTGACGCCCTCACCAGCGAGGTTTATCGGATCCGCAGATCTGGGATCGCCGAAGACCCCAACGCCTATCTGTTGTCCAAGCTGGCTCAGCTGTTCATATGCCCCGGGACGGTAAGTATCGGCGCACACGATTGCTGGTTTATAGCCGCGCTTTTTGAAGTGAGCCGCGAGTTTGGCGACTGACGTGGTCTTGCCGCTGCCCTGAAGCCCCACCATGAGCAAAACTTTTGACTGGCCTGGCTCAAGCTGCAACGGCGAAGGTTTTCCCATGAACGCGGAGAGTTCCTCATAGACTATTTTTACAACGTGCTCCTTGCGTCCCATCCCTGGTGGCAATTTCTCCTCAAGTGCTCTCTTCTCTATTCGTTTGGTGAGATTCAGCACCAGCTCAACATTAACATCGGCTTGGAGCAGAGCCCTCTGAATTTCTTTGACCAGCTCCTTCACAGCCCGCTCATCCACATGGGGGGCGCGTGTTATCTTCTGCAGGGCTCCGTGTAGAGCCCTTCCCAGCTGTTCCAGCACCATTGGCTCACTTCTTCAATCTCTGTCATGAAACATAAATAACCTTAACAACTAAATGTTTCCCGATGGTTGCATGAAAGCTTTACTGCTGGCGGGTGGATTTGCCAAGAGGCTGGGCACCATTGGGGAACTGATGCCAAAAGCGATGATCATGGAAAAAGGAGACACCATCCTGAACAATTTAATCAAAAAGATCCGCGCGGTAAACTTGGAACCAATAATTTCCACCAACAGAAAATTTGAGGAGTTTTTTTCCCGCTATGAAAATGTCATCGTCGAGGAGGCTATGGCTGAAGAACAGAAATTGGGGGCCGTTTCCTCAATCTGGAACGCGATCAAAGAGCTAAAAATTGAAGAGGATCTGCTGGTGGTCTGCGCCGATAACTACTTCTCCTCAGACTTTGAAGGCTTCATTTCAAGCTACACTGGGGAACCGCTTGTGGGAATATATTATGTGGGGCAGTACCCTGAGATGAAGCCCGAAGAAATGGCCACGGTCAAGTTTGATGGCAGCGACAATTATCCCCCACCAGCCAACAGCTTTTTCTTCACAGATTTTAAGGAGAAAGCCAAGCCGCCGCTAAGCGATTACGTCAGCACCGGCATTTACATCTTCCCCAAACGGGTCTTTCCAATTCTCGGGGAATTTTGCAAGGGCTCAAAACAGGATGCTCCTGGGTTCTTCATACAGTACTTGATAGAACGAGGGGAAAAAGTCAAGGGTTACCTTTTCAACGGTGAGTGGTATGATGTTTCCCACAAGAGCTACCTCCAAGCCTTTCGCGACTCAAGGATAGTAAAAAATGATGAACGCTACATCGTCTGTGACAGAGCCATCGGCGGAAATTTGGTGCTTTCCATTACGATCTTACACGCAGGAAAACAAACCACAGGGCACTCTCATCCCGTGGGGGAGGTCTACTTCTTCGTGGAGGGAGAGGGTGAGATAGAAACCAACGGGAATAAACGACGTGTAAAAGAAAAAGACGTGGTGATCATTGCTCCAGACGAGCTTCACAGAGTATATAACACTCAAGATAAAGATCTCGTTTTCATCTCAGTTTTCGAAAAATATGGAGAAAGGGGCTAACGAACCAAGCTGAAATGTTCAAACTAAAAAATGGCGGATGTGTCAAAATCCACACTTGGACTGTCTCCGCGGTGATGCCAACCATTTTGTGACCTCATTCGCCCAGCTGGGCTTGCTCGCCGAACTGGATGTACGCGACCCTGACTTTCTGTCCAAATGCTCACATGGGCTGCTTTGTCTATTTTTCGGCTTCGTGGTTCCCGGCTCGATCAATGGCCCTTTCAACTTCAGGGCTAAATATTTACACTGAATTAAATGGAAAATTACGAAAGACGCGGCGGTTCAAACTTGAATAAAATTCATCCACCCCATTGCCACTGATAACATCACCCTATTTTTAATAATTCTGGTTCAGATTTGCTCAAAATCTCAAAATAATCGCAGAAAAACAATTGCCGAACCCGCAGCACTAGACCCCATTGCCTAGCAGCAATTTTAGAGAAAGATAAATAGATGTAATAATAGATGAGATTGCGTATGATGATTAAATACATCCGCGACCCGATACACGGCTACATCGGCATAACTGATGTGGAACGCCGGATAATCGACACCTGGCCCGTCCAGCGGTTGCGTGGAATAAGGCAACTTTCGATAGCATCGCTGGTATATCCCGGTGGCGAGCACACCAGATTCTCCCATGCCTTGGGTGCCATGCACGTCGCCGGACAGATCGCCGACTCCTTAAAAAAGAGTGTTGAAATTTCCGAGAACGAGCGGCAGCTTGTCAGGCTCGCGAGCCTCTTGCACGACATCGGCCATGGCCCCTTCTCTCACTCCTATGAGGAACTTCTGGTGCAAAAGCTTGGCATCAACCACGAGCAAATGGGGGAAAAAATCGTGAGGGAAAGCGAGCTTGCAGATGTCCTGAACGACTGCGGCTTCAAGCCGGAGGAAATCATCGAACTGGCGTTCAGGAAAGAACCTAAGGACAAGATGTACCTGCATCAGATCACGTCCAGCCAAGTAGACTCTGACAAGATGGACTTTTTGGTCCGGGACTCATACTATACCGGCGTTGAGTACGGGCGCATCGATATCAACCGGATTATCCAAGCAATGGATGTCTACGGTAACGACATCGCGATCGACCTCAAGGCACTCTACGCCTTAGAGGCGTTCATGATAGCCAGATACGAGATGTTCTTGGCGGTCTACTACCACCACGCCGTCAGGTCGGCGGAGATACTTCTCCACAGGGCGATGGACTACGCCGACGAACTGATCGGACTGACCTCATTTAGCAACGTGGGCGAGTTCCTGAGGCTGGACGACGCCTACGTTGCAACAAAACTTCGAGAGCTTAACCCGGCTGATTTTGACGACCCTGAGAAGCGCAAACTGGCCGAGAAGGCGAGGGAGATGATGAGAATGCTGGATGCCAGAGAACTCCTGAAGGTCGCATACCAGAGGGATGTCCACATCAAGGATTCTTACGTGGCAAAACTGCTGAGCGACACAAACGTGAGACACCAAAAGGAGCTTGAGATAGCTAAGCTCGCGGGGGTGGAGAGCGATGATGTCATGGTCGATGTCCCCACCTTGGACTCAATCCCTTACTACCCGCGTGAGATAGACCCCATGGAGATCCCCGTATTCATGACGACCAGCAGCGGCAACAAGGAGCTCGTGCCGTTGTCAGGGTACTCGCGCCTGATCAACGTTCTGAAGGGATACGTCGACATAATCCGCGTCTACACCTCACAAAAACACAGAGCAAATGTCGAGAAGGCCGCGGGGGAGGTCTTCAGAACTCTACCCTTCTCGGCCCAGATAAGCATGTAAACGGCCCCGGGATAATTCTGAATATTATAACATTCGAAAAAGCCAAATTTTATTTTAAAAGCTTGTTTGCCCGCTTGTTGGGGAGGTTGATAACTAGAATAAAAAAGAACCACTTTCTGATAGACATGGCTACAAAAAATGTATTTGAATTTTTATTTCTTAACCTGGTAACAAGCGTTTGAAATCAAGTTCTGAACAAAATCGTTTTACTTACACCTTTCAAAGCGCTTCCATTGCCCTGTCAATCATCCAGTATTTTCTGACAATAGCCGGCGGCAAGCTCTAGGTGCAAACCGAGCGCAATTCACAGATACTTCACAGCGTGGCCACGATCACTCCAAGGAATATCGCGACAACGCCTGCCATCGCTTTTTTGCTGGGCCTCTCATGAAGTAGTGGTATGCTAAGGAGGAAGCCAAATGGTATCACAGCAGAGGTCACGGGGGCTAGGCTACTCGCTTGCTCCATGCTGAGTGCCAGGAGATACAGGGCCCCTCCAACCAGCTGGTTCAATAAACCTGCTGACACACTTATACCAAAACTGAACCTGTCCGGCTTCTGTCCCCTGAAAGACGATCTAAGCAGGGCCGTCATGCAGAGCAACGAAGCGCCCGTCAGTGCTGAAATCCACACAAAAGTCAGTGCTCCTATCCCGGACATCATCGCCGACTTGCGCGCTATCTGAGTCAGGCCAAACATCATAGCCACGAGCACGGACAAAAGTATTGCCAAAGGTGGGCCGCTCTTTCTTCCAACCTTTGGTATCAACAGGACTATTCCAACGACTATCAGCGCCAGCGAAACAGGTATTGCTGGCCCAATCCTTTCGTTCAAAATCAGGGCGGCAAAGAAAACACCCCAGATTGAGCTTATGTTGCTCACAGGGACCACAACGTAAGCTGGAGCGCACTCCAGACAGTAATAGAATATCTGAGATCCGGCGAAGAGCCAAGACACTCCGAATGCCACGGCCATAACAATTGCCCACGTGCTGCCCACGTTAATACCTGTAAGCAGAACGAGCGGGGTCATAACAACGGCGAGGACTGAATACTGAATCGCGTTGAAGGTGATGGCGTTTATTTTTCCGGTGCAGAGCTTGGCAATGTCCAAGGAAAACCCCCAAAAAAAGGTGGCCCCAACGGTCAGCGCGAAGGCGGTCATGTTCATTTTATCTCCAACCCGACTACGACTCAGTGACGTATAAAAGAATCAAGGATGTGATAGAAGCTGAGATTTTTGTGCAGCGACAAGTTTTTATCGTTTTTCTTTTTGAAAACAAAACCCAACATAAAAGCTTGAAAGATGTGATACAAAATTAAAGCTCGATTATAGTATTTCCCCAACTAGCTTTCGAATATCCGCTTGAACCGCATCAATCGGTCGGTTACCGTCAATCACTTTCATCCTGTACAACTTGACAATATCCAAATACGCCTGCCGGACCCTTCTCTGAAGCTTCAGGTCTCTCTCAAACTCGTCGGGCCTCCGCGAGCGGTTTATCCTCGCTGAAGAAACCTCGGCGGGGATGTCTATCAATATCGTCAGGTCGGGTTCTGGTGCCATCTCGTTTATTCTCCTCATCCACTCAACGGGAACTCCACGTGCCGATTGATAAGCAAGGGAAGAGGGGGTGTACCTATCAGTTATAACTATCTTTCCTAAACTAACCGCGGGCCCTATCACCCTCTCGACGTGCTGCAACCTGTCGGCGGCGAAAAGGAGGGCCTCGACGGCCACGGGCACCTTGAGCTTACCACCCAGCACCCTCTTCAAGGTCTTGCCAATGGGTCCGTTCGTTGGCTCTTCGGTCATCAACACATCATACCCTCGAGAACGCAGCCAACGCGCGAGCAGCTTCACCTGGGTACTCTTCCCGCATCCATCGAGCCCTTCTATGTTGATGAACTTGCCCCTCACCTGAACCCCAAAGTTGATCTTTTTCCATAACCTATGTAGCTATCGTTTACGTTATAGGCAGGGGTAAACATAAAATAAAAACTAAGATGGCAACTGCCGCCAGAACCTTATGGCGCGACGATAGCGGTGAAACGTCATCGAGCGCCCCCGGATGATAGCCCCTGAAGAAGGCCAATATCAATAGGCCCCACACAAAGAATATCGGGTTTTCGCGAAAAGCTAGGCCTAGACCCAACAACGTGAAGCCTAAAACCCGCGTCAGCCAGAAATGGCGCTGACGCCCCAGAACTGCGCGGGCTATGTGTCCCCCGTCAAGCTGCCCCACCGGGATCATGTTGAACATCGTCAAAAGCATCACCACCCACCCGGCAAAAGTCAACGGATTTAGATTGAAGGCACCTGTAACTCTGCCGAAGATTATCAACTGTAACAGGCCAAACATCCCGGGTATAAATGGCAGGGGATTTTCCAGGGGATTGGGACTTGAGAGCGACAGCCCAACAAAAGTTATTGCCACTGACAGCACAAATCCGGTGATGGGCCCGGCAGCCCCCATTTCAACCAAGGCCTCCTTCGTCGGGATAGGGCTCTTTATGTTGATGACGGCACCTAACGTCCCCAACGGGAACGGGGGAGGAGCCGGGATGAAGTAAGGCATCGTGGATTCAACTCCGTTGCGCCAGGCCGATATCTTATGGCCCAGTTCATGCGCTCCGAGCATGAGCATCAGCGCCGTGGAGAAAAGCGCCGCGTTGGTAACTGAATTATCGAATAAGTAATAACCCGCCACAAATGTCGATATTATTGTGACCACGAAGAGGACGACATTTATGATGGTCCTTCCCGCCTTGACCTCAGGGCACTTTATCAGCGTGAGCCACAACTCATCATCCCGCTCACGCATCACCGGGAGATAACCCTGACCTTTAAGGCTTCTCAACAAAAAACGGAAAGCAGCTTTGGGGCTCCGTGACGACACCTCAAGGTCAATTTTATCCACTCGGGCTACTAGTTTCAAAATATCATATTTTTCGGAGGTCAACTTGATCGGTTTGGCCAACCACTCCGGCACTCCCTCAGCGGTCACCCGAAAGTTCCCGCCGCACCTCGGACAACCGCCCGGTATCGTTTCACCGACTTCCCAAGCGGACATCCGGTAGTCTATGTACTTGCAGTCCAAGCATTCAAACTTTCTAAGCGGGGGCAGCTTTGACCCCATTGAACCGCCTCAATTAGGGCAAATCATTTGCCCGAGCCAACCCAGCGCGGGTAGAGCTTGTGTTCGACACCAAACATCTCCAGGACCCGTCCAACGATGAAGTCGACCATGTCCGATATTTTCTCAGGTTTGATGTAAAATGCCGGGGCAGCGGGGAGGATAACGGCCCCAGCCTGCTTGAGCTTCGTCATGTTTTCAAGATGGATCAGGTTTAATGGAGTCTCGCGCGGCACCAGCACCAGCTTGCGATTCTGCTTGAGGGTCACATCCGCTGCACGGGTTATTAGGTCGTGAGATATGCCGTTCGCTATCTCGCCGAGCGTCTTCATGCTGCAGGGAATTATCACCATGCCATCCGTAGGGTAAGACCCGCTAGAAGGCGGCGCCTCTAGATCGTCGGGTGGGTAGCTCCGCGTGGCCAATTTTTGGAGGTCCTCGGGAGTTTTTCCCAGCTCCAACCTTAACAGATCGTCCGCATTTTTTGACATTATCAGTTCCGTCTCTATTTTGAACTTCTGGCACATTTCGAGCAGCCTCAGGCTGTATGGGGCTCCGCTTGCGCCGGTTATAGCAACTACTAAGCGCATGAGATTTCCTCAATACTATTGGTCCTGGATTAATATAGATAATACTTCGCTGCCGTGTGTAGAACGGCAGACAAAAACTGGCCTGAAAACTCATTTATTTTCAATTTTCCGCACCACCGCATCACCGACCTCGGAGGTGCTCGACTTTCCGCCCAAGTCATAGGTCCTAACCTTCCCTTCCCTGAGCACTTCGACAACGGCTTTTTCTATCCTGTCCGCAGCCCTCTGCTCGCCCAAAGTTACTAACATCATCTGCCCGGCTAAAATCGCGGCGATCGGGTTTACAATATTTTTTCCCGCGTGCTTGGGCACCGACCCATGAATGGGCTCGAACATGCTCACCCCTTCTGGATTGATGTTGCCGCCTGGCGCCAGCCCAAGGCCGCCTTGAATCATTGCGCCAAGATCCGTGATTATGTCCCCAAACATGTTGGGGGTCACAACTACCTGGTACCACTCTGGATTTTTCAAAAACCACATGGTTACGGCATCTACGAAAGCGTGTTCAGTTTCAATTCCGGGATAGTCCCTTGCAACCAGCTCAAAGGCTTCCCGCCAAAGGCCATACGCGTAAGTGAGAACATTGGCCTTATCCACCGAGGTAACGCGCCTTTTGCCCTTCTTTCGCGCCAGTTCAAATGCATACCGTATGGCTCTCTCGGAACCCTTCCGACTTATGACGCCCATCTGGTATGCTATCTCATCTCGGTCAACATCTATATCCAGCTTGAACTTCGCGCTGAACAGCGAGCGCAAGAGATCCAGCTCCGCCCTGGATTTCCCCTTGGCCCTTCCACCCAGCGCCACGTAAAAGTCCTCTGTGTTCTCTCTGACGACAAAGAAGTTCACGTCTTCAGGGCCCTTTCCCACCAGTGGGCATGGGACTCCGGGGTAAAGCTTGACGGGACGCAGGTTCACGTATTGATCGAAGTAAAAGCGCAACTTGAGTAGGATGCCCTGTTCAAGAACGCCCGTCGGAACCCTTGGGTCACCTAGTGCGCCGAGATAAATGGCATCCATTTTGGACAGTTCTTTCAAGGCATCCTCTGGAATCAGCTTTTTTGTCCTGAGATAATGCTCGGCGCCGTACGGGAACTCCACAAATTCTATATCTAGTCCGTCCGTCACTTCGGCCGTGGCGCGAAGGACTTTTATTCCTTCCCGAATAACCTCCGGGCCCACGCCATCCCCTGGTATAACCGCTATCTTGTATCTCGCCAATGTCTTCACCTGATCAATTTTAACACTGAACTTCTTAAGCTTAACAAATGGCAATATCCGGATTTCAGATGTTCATCTTTTCCATTTCAAGCGTTTAAGATAGGGCAACAATCCGCCGGCTTTCAAAATCTTCGTCAGAAAATCTGGAAGCGGTTCGGCCCTGTAGGCCTTTCCGGTGCGGAGGTTTATCACCTTTCCCCCGCTGATATCCACTTTTATACTGTCCCCGGTTTTGAAACCATCCCGCGCGTCCTTAGAAATCAATACCGGTAGTCCCTGGTTTATCGCGTTTCGGAAAAATATCCTAGCAAAGGACCCGGCAACTATAGCTGATACTCCCGCCGCTTTCAGTGCCATCGGCGCGTGTTCTCGGCTAGAGCCGCAGCCGAAGTTTCTTCCGGCAACTATGATGTCCCCTGTCCGCACCTTAGCGGCAAACTTTTGGTCCACAGCTTCCATTACATGCTTCGCGAGTTCCTTCGGGTTTCGCCTGACCAGATATCGCCCGGCAATGATATCATCAGTCGATACGTTGTCCCCGAAAACCCAGGCCTTAGCCATCAAACATCCCTCGGATCGGTTATCTCCCCATTCAGCGCTGATGCGGCAACCGTGGCCGGCGAACCCAAATAAACCTTGGCCTCAGGGCTGCCCATGCGTCCCCTGAAGTTCCTGTTGGAAGATGAGATGCAGACTTCACCAGGCCCTAGAATCCCTATGTGGCCCCCCATGCAGGCCGCACATGAGGGTGCTCCAACCATAGCGCCTGCATCTATGAACTTCTGCAACACCGTTTCCTTGAGTGCTTCCGCATAGACTTCCCGTGAAGCTGGAACAACAAGCATCCTTACGCCCCGCGCTATCTTCCTGCCATCCAAAATCTTGGCCGCCTCGACCAAATCCTCGAGCCTGCCGTTCGTGCAACTGCCCAAGAATGCCTGGTCCACTTTAACACCCGCGACCTCACGCACCGGTCGCACATTATCCACATTATGAGGTACTGCCACCTGGGGCTCCAGCTTGGACAAATCATATATCCTCTCGTCCACATAGGCCGCGCCAGGGTCACTATTGATCAATTTGTAGCCCCACTTGGCCCTACCGACTAAATATCTATTTGTGATATCGTCTGCCGCCACTATCGCAGTCTTGGCCCCCATTTCCACCCCCATGTTGCACATCGTCATCCTCCCCCCAACGCTCACGTTGCGCATGCCCACGCCGGAGAACTCGACCGCACGGTATGTCGCACCATCCGCGCCGACATCCCCAATTATTCTCAGTATTAAGTCCTTTGGGGCGACCCTGCTCCTGAATCTGCCTTCAATTTTCACACTCATGCTCTCCGGAACCCTGAACCACAGCTTACCGGTTGCAAAGACAGCCGCCATATCGGTTGAGCCCACGCCTGTCGCAAAGCAGCCGAAGGCCCCGTAAGTGCAGGTGTGGGAGTCCGCCCCAACTATAAGCTCCCCTGGCAAAGCCAAACCATGTTCGGGCAACACCTCATGACATATGCCCTCGTTGACATCAAAAAAATTCTGAATCCTGTTTTGAGCCACGAACTTACGAAGTAAAGCGTGGTCCTGAGATGCCTCGATAGAGGTCGGCGGCGCTTGATGGTCCAAGACCACCACGACCCTGGACGGATCCCACACTCGCTTGATGCCAATCTTCTCAAGAGCCTCTATCGTGAGCGGGCCCGTGACGTCGTTGACCATCGCTACATCTATATCAGCCTCAACTATTTCCCCGGGTGAAACCACCTTGCGCCCTGCCGCCCTAGCCAATATTTTCTCCGCTATTGTCATCTGCACAAATTTACCCAACCTGATTATGTGGCCAAATCTTTAAGTCTTACCAAGCGTTTCAAATTTACCGATGTGTCAACTATAGATGAATTACCTTTCATCATCCTTAAAGTGATAACTGAAGGTTACCGTTCACCGGGAACTAAAGACGTATGGCTCCTTCTGCAGCTGAGCTGACTATCTTAGAATACAGGCCCAAATATCCTGTTTTTACTCGAGGGGCGCGCAGTTTCACTCTCGCCAATCTCTCTCTGAGTTCTTGCTCCGATATTAACAGCTCCAACCTGCGACGCTTGATGTCAATCAGTATCTTGTCCCCTTCTCTAACCGCAGCTATGGGACCACGCTCAGCAGCCTCCGGAGAAACATGGCCCACCGCCGCACCCCTCGTGCCTCCGGAGAATCTTCCATCTGTCACTAAAGCCACTGACTCGACAAGACCCATACCGGCTATCGACGATGTGGCTGCGAGCATCTCCCTCATCCCCGGTCCGCCCTTTGGTCCCTCATATCTAATGACGACGATATCGCCACGTTTGATCCTCCCACCCAATATCGACTTCACAGCATCCTCCTCGCAGTCAAACACTCGGGCCGGCCCACTGTGACGTAGCATGCTCGGCCTGACTCCAGCATACTTCACAACCGCACCTTCAGGCGCTAGGTTGCCGTAAAGAATTGCTATACCTCCCTCGCGATGGTACGGCCTTTTAACTGGCCTGATAACCTCGTTACTTGGCATCTTGACGAACTTCAGATTATCTCTAACGCGTCTCCCTGTGACAGTAATTGGCGTCCCGCGAATCAGTCCACCCAACCTTTTCATCACTGCGGGTATACCTCCGGCCCTGTCCAAATCTAGCATGGTATTTGAACCTTCCGGCCTCATGCTGCAGAGATGCGGGGTCCTTCGGCTCAGTCTGTTGAAAGTGTCAAGGTTCAGTTTGACCCCGGCTTCATGCGCAATCGCCGGGAGATGAAGCACAGTGTTTGTCGAGCCGCCTATCGCCATGTCCACTATCACGGCGTTCTCGAAAGCTGCCCTCGTCATGATCTTCCTAGGAGTCAACCCCTGGCGAAGCAATTTCAAAACTTGGGCGCCACTCTGCTTGGCCATGGCTGGTTTTCTAGAGTCTATCGCGTGCATGGTCGCCATCCCTGGTAGCGACATCCCCATGGCCTCGGTAAGACAGGCCATGGTGTTGGCTGTGAAAAGTCCTGCGCAAGAACCACAGCCAGGGCAGCAACGCTCCTCGATCATCCGGGCCTCCCTCTCGCTCATCTTTCCCGCCTTGACGGCACCGACGGCCTCAAAGGCGCTGATCACATCCAGCTTTCTACCCTGCCACTCGCCGGGCATCATCGGCCCTCCTGTGACCATTATCCCTGGGATATTCACGCGCGCCATGGCCATTAACATGCCAGGCACAATCTTATCGCAACTGGCCAAACAGACAACGGCATCGAAGCGGTGGGCCTCTAGCATCAACTCGACGCTGTCGGCGACTATTTCCCGAGAGGGCAGTGAATAACACATCCCGCGGGTGCCCATCGACAGCCCATCACATATCCCAATCGTGTTGAACTCGAAGGGTGTGCCACCGGCCTCACGAACTCCGGCCGCTACTGCCTCACCAAGCTGCCGAAGATGGAGATGGCCGGGCACTATGTTATTGTAAGAGTTAGCTATCGCGACGAAGGGTCGATCGATGTCGGCATCCGAGAGACCGTCGGCCCTCAAAAGAGCTCGGCGAGGAAGACTCTCTAAGCCGGCCACAACCTCTCGGCTGCGAAGCTTCATCGGTCCTGCCTCCGAGAAGGCTTCACGCTCTGGATATAAATTTCTGGTGGTTTATGTGTTTAACTGTGGAATGACCATCATAATTGTGAAAACCACACACGTCGCTTAATCGTGATTTGACATAAGCCCATATACAACAATATACGAACTTGTCAAAAATGTTTTAACCTCTTAAAATGTGGATATAAAATGTGAAATAATTGATAAAAGATTCGTTAATTTTGATCATAGTTTCCGCATCTCTATTTGGCATCAGTCCACCCCTCGCCAAAATACTTCTCAAAGATAGTCCTCCTGTTGTTTTGGCTGGACTTCTTTATCTCGGAGCTTTTGTTGGTCTAACCTTTTATTCCGTTACAAAAAGGAAAAGAAGCGGTAAAGCTGTGGCACCATTAGAAAAAAGGGATTTCTTCTGGCTAGCTGGTGCAGTGATTACTGGCGGAGTCATAGGGCCAATAAGTATGATGTTAGGACTGACCCTTGTTTCAGGCTTCTCCGCATCTTTATTGCTCAACTTGGAAGGGGTCACTACTGCCATGATTGCTGTTTTCCTTTTCAAAGAGAACGCAGGAAAGCGCTTATGGATTGCACTAACATGCATGACACTGGCTGGTGTTTTTTTAACGTGGGACACCAGCCAAAGCAAGTTTAACCCAATAGGTCCGCTATTGATTATCCTCGCAATGGTATGTTGGGGCATAGACAACAACCTAACACGTAAAATTTCAGATAAGGATCCAATACAGATTGCCAAGATCAAGGGTTTTTTCGGCGGAACGGCATCACTTTCACTTGCTCTGATCCTTGGAATGAATATCCCACTTAACGTTACACTTGTGTTTGCACTCATTTTAGGTTCATTCAGCTACGGCATCAGTTTGGTCTTCTTTATCAAAGCACTTGGGAGTTTAGGCTCTTTCAGGACTGGGGCATTCTTTAGCTTTGCGCCCTTCATCGGAGCTTTGACCTCTCTCATCATACTCAGAGAATGGATTGGATGGGTAATGTTTCCAGCGATGGGATTCATGCTGATTGGAACATCACTAATATTCACAGAAAAACATTCACACCCCCACTTTCATGAACTGATTAAACATACTCACCCGCACACCCATGGGGATCTGCATCATCTGCATAAACACCTTGGTAAATTTCGTGAGCCGCACTCTCATGAACATGTGCACACCAAACTTGCGCATGCCCACGTCCATTGGCCTGATATTCACCATAGACATGAACACGGTAAAGGAAATTAGGCCGGGAAACAACACAATAGTGTGTTTTGGGTTCGCCGTATCCCGCAAATATCTTCATCATCTCGTAAACTTACAAGATGGTGAGAGATCTAAATAATGTACGTACGCCGCAGCACCGCGTACTTGGCTCTCACAGTAAAACTCTGAATAATGCGTTCAACAAAATCACTTCTCTATTCCCGCCCACCTTCGAAGTTCCCTACCGACCTTCTCGACCAAGTGCTTCTTTCCTTCCTCGCGCATCTTTCGAAGGTTCGGCAGGTTGGCCCTGCTCTCGTCGACCCATTCCTTGGCGAACTTCCCGCTCTTGATGTCCTCAAGCATCTTTTTCATCGTCTTTCTGGTTCTCTCATCAATTATCCATTTGCCTCTTGTGCGACCGCCGTACTCCGCGGTGTTGCTGACGGCCTTCATCATTCCCTCAATGCCGTGCTCATAGACCAAGTCAATTATCAGCTTGAGCTCATTGATGCACTCGAAGTAAGCTATCTCCGGTTGATATCCAGCCTCGACCAACGTTTCGAAACCAGCTATCATCAGCTCTGAGACTCCTCCCACCAGAACCGCCTGCTCACCAAACAGGTCTGTCTCGACCTCCTCCTTGAAAGTGGTCTCAACAACTCCTATGCGGGTCAGCCCAACGCCCTTAGCCATTGCCAGTGCGATTTTTTTTGCCTCCCCGCTTGCATCCTGTTCCACAGCAAGCAATCCCGGCGTCCCGGAACCGCGCTCGTACATCTGTCGAAGCATTGCTCCAGGTGCCTTCGGGGCAATCATTATCACGTCCACGTCCCTCGGTGGCACTATCTGCCTGAAGTGGATGTTGAAACCGTGGCTGAAGCAGAGCGCCTTGCCGCCCTTAAGATGGGGCTCGATGTGCTCCTTATATACATCGGCTTGATACTCATCCGGAATCAATATGTGGACGATGTCGGCACGCTTGGCAGCCTCAGCAATATCGTAGACCTCAAAACCATCCTTCTTGGCCTGATCATAGCTGGCGTCCCTTATGCTACCGATTATCACCCTGCAACCAGAGTCCCTGAGGTTCTTGGCCTGCGCCTGCCCCTGATTCCCATACCCCACTATCGCGATCGTCTTTCCTTTCAGGGGGGCAACATCCGCATCCTTATCGTAGTAGATTTTGGCCATATTATCCTCCTTAATCTGTCTCCCTAGATATAAGAACCTGACCCGAGCGGGCGACCTCCTTAAGGATATCAGGCCCCAGCTCCATCACCACCTTCTCGATATGTTCATGGCTCCCGCTCAGCTCCACAATCAGCACATTTCCCTTGTCCTCAAGCACCTTGCCTCCAGCACGCTCAACTTGCTGCACCACCTTCCAGAGCTGCTTCTCGTCAAGCCTCTTCGTCTTCAACAGCGCAATTTCGCGCGCGATACTGTGCTCCGGTTCGATGACCTCGACGTCTATTATCGGCTCTGCCCTCGCAAGCACCCTGCGCATGAACTCCGCCATGCGATCATCCGCTTTAAACGTCAGGATAACTCTGGCCAGACCCGTGGGCTCAATACCCACCGTGATGGAGTCAAGGTTGATCTGTCGTCGGGTGAAAGATCTAGATATCCTCATCATGACGCCCGGGACATTTTGACAGAGCACAGAAAACATTCGCGTTTTCATTTTCAACACCTATGTCAGTATTGGCTCATCAAGTTTTCCTCCGGATGGTACCATTGGGAGCACGTGCTCGTCCGGATCAATTGGGATATCAAGCACTGCCGGCTTTCCGCATCTCAGGGCCTCCCGCAGCTTCGGCGCTATCTCGCTGGGCCTCGCCGCGCGGTCGCCCCACGCGCCGTACGCCTCGGCAAGTTTCACGAAGTCCGGTACCTTGCCCAGACTTACACCCGACCGTCGTTTCTGATAAAATATGTCCTGCCACTGCTTGACCATTCCCAGATAGCGGTTGTTGAAAATACACGAGACCACGTTGATATTATTTTCCACAACAGTTGCTAGCTCTTGAGAATTCATGAGAAAACTGCCATCGCCAGCTATGTTTACAACATCAAACTGGGGGCGCGCGACTTTTACCCCCATCGAGGCGGGAAATCCGAACCCCATCGTGCCCAGCCCTCCGGATGATATAAAGTGTCTAGGTTTTTTGACCTGATAGAAATGCGCCGCCCACATCTGGCACTGCCCCACTTCCGTTACTATTATTGCGTCTTCATCGAGCACCGCCATTATCTCTTTGATCACGCGCTGGGGCTTTGTTGGGACCTCATCGTAGTCCATCCTCGGAGCCAGCTCTTCGCGCATCTTCTTCACCTTTTGAAGCCAGAGGCTGGTACGTCCGCGCTTCACCTGCATTCTGATGCCTCTGATTATTGCAACAAGCGAGCGTTTTGCATCACCATTTATCGGCAGGTCCACGCGAACGTTTTTTCCAAGTTCTACCTGGTCTATGTCAATGTGGATAATTTTGGCCCTAGAGGCAAAATGACGGACATCACCGGTAGCGCGATCGCTGAACCTGACGCCAACTCCCAACAAAACATCGCACTCGCTTACGGCAAGGTTGGCTGCCATACGGCCATGCATCCCGAGCATGCCAAGCGATAGGGGATGGTCCTCAGGAATCACGCCCTTGCCCATTAATGACGTGACAACCGGGGCGCCCAACAGCTCGGCCAGCGCGACTAGTTCCGCTGACGCTGACGACAGGATGACCCCCCCGCCAGCATATATCACTGGCTGTTCTGCATCCACCAGCATATTAACCGCCTTCCTTATGTCCTCGGCGCTCGGGTCCAGCTTTACTACTTTCTGATAATTTACTGTGGCCGGAATCTTCAGGTCCGCTTTGCTGGTTTGTACATCCTTCGGCAGGTCTATATGAACAGGCCCAGGCCTCCCTGTTGTAGCAGTTTTAAAAGCGAGCCTTATTATGCTTGGAAGCTCACTAATATGGTGAACTATAAAATTATGCTTTGTTATCGGCAACATAATACTCAGCATGTCGGCCTCTTGAAAAGCATCACTGCCCAGTACTGTATTCGGCATCTGGCCTGAAATCGCAACGACGGGCGAGCTATCCATATAGGCATTTAGTATTCCCGTGGTCAAATTCGTAGCTCCAGGTCCAGAAGTAGTAAGACAAACACCTGGCTTCCCTATGGCGCGGGCATAACCATCTGCCGCATGCGCTGCTCCCTGCTCATGCCTTGTGAGTATATGGCGTATCTCGTGCTCATCGTAGAGGGCATCGTAAACGGGGATGATAGCGCCACCTGGGATCCCGAAGATGTCCTTCACGCCTTCGGCCTTCAAGGCCTCGAATAGTGCCTTTGCGCCCGTAATTTCGGCCATTTGCACCAGCTATAAAGTTATTACTCCAATGGTTTATAAGCGACTTACTTGAGCCTAGCCAGGATTGAAATGCGATACTTCTTCCGACCATCCTTCGTCTGTCCGATGAACTTCGCGCTCTCGACTACGGAAGCCCCGAACCTGCCCTTCAGCAAGGCCGCCATCTTTCTAGCAAGGCTCACCGAACTCAGATAGAAATCCAATCCGCCATGCCTCTCCTTGACATCAGCGATGAAGCTACTAGGCTCATCTTGGCTTGAACGAGCTGCAAGGTTTTCTATCTCTCTTTGTACCTCAAACAGAGCCACTCGAGAGGGAGCGCCGCGCAGCTGCAATATTGCCTCATGGTGCCTTGCCCTTTTCAGACTGCATAATTTACATGTGCTGTATTCTAGGTTGACTTTGATTGTGGCCTCTTCAGCCTTTGGCCTTACCTGAAGCGGGTGAACCTTGCCTGAAGCTGTAACTTTAACCAGACCTTTTTTGATGAGGGGCACTACTTCAATATAAACTCCCTCAGCTTCGACGGGTTTGAGAAGCTGCATCCCGGGCTCAGCATATCGAGCCACGCGGACACTGTCAAGTACCGTTTGCCGGATCGCGTCTTCTATCGGATGCCCAGAAGTTCGGGCATGCCACTGCTTGCCGGTTCTGTAGGCTCCGCACCTCTTACAAACAACCACATCGACTCCATTTGGTGCCTGTAATAGTTGAACCTCGGAAAAACATCGCTGACAGAGCCCCTGGATCAATGGGCCGGAGTCTTCCTCAAGTGCACCGCATTTATAACAAAATCTTCTCATGGATACCGATTTAACTTTACTTTTTAGCTTAAACGAGCTACTAGGGCGCCAGCTCCACAAGCTAAACGATAAACTATTAAATTCACAAGCTCAAGTTCGCGCGGTGCTATCTTGCAAATATTACTGATACACGCCGACTACCTCAAGTTTGAGGTGAAAGAACGCACACCGGTGGCTGAAGAGATCAAACCCGAACAACGCTCGGGGCATTTAGAGGAGGTGCTCGTCGTGTTCTCGGCCGCTGAAGAAACTGACGAAGAAAATATCGAAAATGTGGCAAATTATGCCGCGCAGGAGATATTTAACGTGGCGAAGAACGTTGAAGCGAAACGAGTCGCCCTCTATCCTTACGCACACCTTAGCTCATCACTGGCCTCTCCAAAGGTAGCCATCAAATTGCTCGATGCAACGGCGAGCCAACTTCGAGCTCTTGGGCTTGAGGTCCACCGACTGCCCTTTGGCTGGTACAAGGCATTCACGATAAGCTGCAAGGGGCATCCTCTGTCAGAACTATCGCGCACGATAACCGCCGAGGCTCCTGAGGCCAAAAAACGTGCCCCTGAAGTCGCACCAAGCAAACGAATCATCTTGACTTTGGACGGCAAAGAACATGAGCTGGATCTATCAAACATAGACTCCTGCGAGCCGCTGGCGAAAACCCCGGTACTCAGACAGTATGTTTTAAGTGAAGAGCTTGGACGCAAGACCGGTGAAGAGCCGGCCCACATCAAGCTAATGAGACGACTCGAACTCGTTGACTACGAGCCGGCGAGCGACACGGGGCACTTCCGCTTCTATCCAAACGGCGCCCTGATAAAGGGTTTATTGGAGGACCTCGCCTCGCAAATCGCTGAGGGAATGGGAGCAAGCAAGATAGAAACGCCTGTACTCTACCGCGCGGATGAACCAGACATAGCAGAGCAGGCCGCCAAATTTTTACAAAAGGACTATAAAATCAAGTTGCCAAACCGAACCCTTATCCTAAGATTCTCCGGAGACTTTGGGCTTTTCAAGATGATGAAAAACACCTTGATGACTTACAAGCAAATGCCGGTCAGAATATTTGAGCTATCGCCCTCATACAGGCTTGAGCAGAGCGGAGAGGCGGTTGGTCTAAAGCGCCTCAGGGCCTTTACCATGCCTGACATTCACTGTTTCTGCCTCGACCTGAATCAGAGCATCGAGGAGTATGAGCGGCTATTCAAAATTTACGTTAAAATGATCGAGTCGATGGGGGTTGATTACGCTGTCATATTCCGCGTGGTTGAGGATTTCTATCACCAGAACCGGGGCCTCATCCTCCGCCTGCTCCAGCTGGTTAGGCGGCCCGCGCTGATAGAGCTTCTTACCGAGCGCAAGCACTACTGGGTCCTCAAACATGAATTCCAGATGATTGACTCTGTTGGAGGAAATGCCCAACTTTCCACCATCCAGTTAGACCTTGAGGACTCAGAGCGCTACGACATTCGTTATATTGACGAGAAAGGTGAGAAGCGCGGATGCGTGATATTGCATTCCTCCATAGGCTCTATCGAGAGATGGATTTACGCGATACTGGAGGAGGCCGCAAAGGCCCAGATGGCCGGGAAAGCTCCATGCCTGCCCCTTTGGCTCTCACCAACACAGGTAAGGATAGTGCCCCTCGCCAGCCGCCACTTAAAGTTCAGCGAGAAAATCTCCGCTGCCTTGGAGAAGGCCAGGATAAGGGTTGACATTGACGACAGAGAGGAATCCGTATCCAAAAAAGTGAGAGATGCAGAACGTGAGTGGATACCCTACGTGATTGTGCTCGGTGATAAAGAAATAAAGAAGAAAAAAATTCCAGTCAGGATCCGAGGGAAAAAGGAGCTGAAGCACCTGACCATCAGAGAACTGGCCGCTGAAATCAAAAAACAAACAAAGGGGATGCCCTTCAGGCCCCTCGCCATGAATCGCTTACTATCGCTGCGCCCGATCTTCTTTGGTGGATAGCTGTGCAAGCAAGAAGAGTAGCCGCACTCGGCATACTTATATTTGGACTCATCAGCCTTTTCGGCGATGTCATCTATGAGGGTTCAAGGAGCATAATTTCCCCTTTTCTTCTCAACTTCGGTGCCTCCGCATTCATCGTGGGAGCAATCCTTGGCTTGAGTGAGTTCATCGGCTACGCCCTCAGAATAGTATTCGGAATGATTTCTGACAGAACACGATCTTACTGGACGATTTTCATCGGGGGTTATTTGCTATTGATAGCCGTGCCCCTCTTGGCACTTGCAGGCGCCTGGCATCTGGCTGTTGCTCTTGTTTTAATCGAACGCCTATCAAAGGCCGTGAGGTCACCAGCCAGAGATACCGTTTTTTCCTACGCGACAAGGGGGATGGGCAGCGGTAAGGCTTTCGGCCTTCATGAATTGCTGGACCAGATCGGTGCCATATCGGGTCCGGCAATTGTCGCTGCCGTGCTTTTCGCAACCGGCGAGAACTTCGGCGCGGCATTTTCGGCACTTTTTATCCCTTATCTCCTCATGGTCTCGGTGCTAGCCTTGGCCTACTTCAAACTGAAGCCTATCGTTTCGATACCATCAGCCTCTATGAAAAGGATCAGCTTCAGGAATCTTCCGGGAGAATTCATCACCTATTCAGTCTCTGTGGCGCTGAACGCGATGGGGTTGGTGCCCATCGGCCTTATATTATACCGGGCCTCACCCGTCACCTTGCCGTGGATCGTGGCGATGATCTACCTATTCACTCAGGCCGTTGACGCGGTGGCAGCACCACTGGCAGGTTACCTCTATGACCGGGCGGGGAGGAAGCTACTCTATGTCCCCTTCGCTCTTTCCATTCTGCCCTCGTCGCTGATTTTCCTTGGCGGCCTAGAGTACATCGTGGCATCCGCCCTGCTCTTCGGAGTAATATTTGGAATGCATGAGTCGATCTACAGGGCGGCTGTGGCCGATCTTACACCTATCGAGGTGAGGGGGTCAGCCTATGGAGTGTTCCACACTTTTTACGGGTTTGGTTTTCTCTTGAGCGGGGGCATCTTCGGTTTCTTCATGGACAACGGCCTGATGTACGCCGCAATATTATTTTCAATCGCGGCTCAAGCTCTGGCCATGGTTCTGCTGAGGAAAACCTTCAGGAAATCCTCGCTGAGCCATGGGACAAAAATAACCTCATAAACTTGGGACCTTCTATCAAGCCGAGAGAGCCCTTCTTGGCATCTGCCTCTGTGAACTTGAGCTTGTCTCCTTCTGCGCCGGGTACTAGAACCGCAAATGGTACTGGGTCTGAAACATGAGTCCTGACCTTTACCGGAGTAGGGTGATCGGGCAAAACTGCGGTGCTGATTTCTTTGCCCCGGTCAATAACCCTTCCCAACAGTCGCCGGTCCAAGTTCTCTATAGCCTTTATCTTCTGCTCAACATCGCCTGAATGTCCCGCCTCATCGGGCGCCTCAACATGGACAAAGACCAGATCCACTGACTTTAATGCCTTCAACGCATGGTCGGCCTTTCCCTCGTAGTTTGTGTCGTAGTAACCGGTCGCCCCCGGCACTTTTATAATCTCCATGCCTGCCCAAGCTCCAATGCCGTTGATCACGTTTACCGCCGAAATTATGGCCCCCCTAACCCCGTACTTTTTCTCAAACGGCTCCAGTTTGGGCCGCTTTCCTGGACTCCAGAGCCAAATCATATTGGCAGGGTTCTTCCCGAGCTTGGCCCTTTTCACGTTAACAGGGTGGCTGGTCAGGATATCCTTGGACGCCAGCATGAACTCGTTCAGCTTAATGGATGTTTTATCCCGGGCCTTTATGAGGTGCTTTGAGATCTGCTCACCGACAATGTCGTGCGGCGGGGAGCAACCTTCCTCGGCGTTGCTGTCCCGGAGTACAAAGATGTGTCGGTAACTCACACCAACGTGGAACTCTCCAAACCCGCACTTTTGTAACTCCTCAAGCAACTGCGCGGCCTCCTCGGTGGAAATACAGCCGCCCGAGTAGTCAACCAGCCTGCCGTCCTTTTCCGTTATTAGGTTGCACCTGAACGCGACATCCTTGGGGCCGAGGTTTATGCCCATCGAACCGGCCTCAAGAGGGCCACGACCAGTAAAATATTTTTTTGGATCATAACCCAGAATAGAGAGATTAGCAACGGCTGAATCCATGGACATTCCTTCGGGAATCGTCTTAATTAACCCAACCTTTCCCTCGTGGGCCAAAAAATCCAAGTTGGGTTTTTCCGCCACCTCCAAGGGCGTCCTCCCGCCGAGCTCTTCAACGGGATAATCGGCCATTCCATCTCCAACTATTATCACGAACTTTCTGCCAGACATGTGCCTCACCTGAAAATCAAAAGCTCCTCATCATAACGGTGCCCCTCGTAAAAACTTCCCCTGGAGAGCCTCACCAACTTTCGTTTCGCGAGATGTTTCACCAGAAGGTCCTCAACCTCGCTTAAAGATTTTTCTCCCCTCAGCCAATCAAGAGGGATATTTATACCCACCGGTCGTGCGGGCAAGGTATGGCGGGTTGTTTTGTGCGTGAAAAGCTCTCCAGACAAGGCTGACCTGATAACTTCTTCCTTGGTGGTTCTCGGCACGAACAAAGCAGCGGGGTATTTCCCGGATCTGACCTGCCACTCGGCGTCCAGCTCTGTCTCATAACTTATATTCAATCCCTCGCCCTCGGCGGCGGCCTCAAAAAGTTTGATCCATCTGTAGCTCTCTCTGATATCCGACCTCTGCGCCTTGACCAAGTGGCAATTTCTCGCCGTAAACAGCGCCGCCGTGGCTCTGCGACCCTCCAGTTCCTTTAGCGCTTCATCAAACGTGGAAGATTCGATGCCCAGCCCGAGTGACCTGAAAATACTTAAAAGTTTTGAATCTCCAACCCACTCACGGATCACGCGATACCAGCACCCGACCTTGATTTTAGGGCTATTGTAATCGACCAAGCAGACGGGCAGGTATCGACATCCCATCTCTCGCAAAGCAGCTACCCGATGCATGCCATCGAGCACTACGAAGGTGTTTGAATCTACTATCAGCGGATTTCTGACTTCAGCATTTTGTTCCATATCTGAAATTAGCTGCTCCAGCATCTTGGGGATTATCTCCTCATGAACATACACACCGTTAATGGGCTTGACTCCTATATTGATTTCCAGTCCCTGCGCCTCGAGTTTGAACCCCAGTCAATCACCAATAGCATAGACGTGGCTGCTATCAAAAAGCTGATGGAACTGACCACTTTTTTTTATGCTGGCCCATCAACGCGAAATTCTGAAGTCAAGCTCAATTTTAACCTCAGCTACAAAATTGCGAATGGCCTCTCCACTTGGTGACTTGGACTCAAGCCTTACTCAGTCCCTTATACCGGCCTCGGTTATCTGAAATGTTGCACTTTCAGGTGGTAGGCCGGGATGATCCACCAGCTGTGCCGTTCGCATGTTAGCCTTGCCCTTTCGAAGATACACGCGCGCGGTCACCGCATGACCCAGCACATGACCCCCCACCGGCTTCGTTGGATCCCCAAAGAAAATGTCTGGCCTGGCCTGCACCTGATTGGTCACAAAAACTGCCATGTCATTTAGCTCCGCCAGCTTGTGAAGCTCCGCGATGTGACGGCCCAGCTTCTGCTGTCGCTCCGCAAGAGCTCCCCTTCCACAGTACTCAGTGCGGAAAAGTGCCGTCAGCGAGTCTATCACTAGCAGCTTAACGCCATCATTCTTGGCAATCTCGGCCGCTTTCTCTGCCAAAAGCATCTGATGGTCCGTTGTGTGTGCTCGGGCAACGTAAATTCCATCAAGGATTTTTTGTGGATCCACCCCCATGGCCATTGCCATCTGCGAGATTCGCTCCGGCCTAAAGGTGTTCTCTGTATCTATGTAAACTGCCTTTCCGCTAAGCCCCCCCTGCTCTGGAGGAAGTTGTACGGTAACGCAAAGTTGATGGGCAATTTGAGATTTTCCAGAGCCGAACTCACCGAAAACTTCGGTCACACCCTGCGTTTCAATTCCTCCTCCAACTATCTTGTCAAGAAACTGACTGCCTGTGGTGATATGGCCAAGGTGTTTTCTTCTCTCTAACACCTCTATGGCCTTTTCATAGCCCATCTTCGATGCATCCCGCGCCGAGTTTATCACCTTCAGGGCCACTCGCAGACCTATTTCAGCAGCTTCCATCAAGTCACCGGTGGTTGCCACAGCGAGGCTTTCTACTGAGTCATAGCCAGCCGAGCGCAGCTTCTCGGCAATTGCCGGACCCACACCATCAAGTTCCTCAAGTTCAACCGTTTATCTCACCTCATTTTTCCAGATTCTCACTCTTTGTTTCAATTTTCAACAACAGGACTCAAGTATCTTTTGAGGAGGGGGGTCGCCGAAAGTATTAACATGGAGACGATTACTCATGTTCTAAAAAAAGACATTATTTTAGGAGGGGTAAACATTATTAATTCTGGTGCTTTTATGGAAGAGGAAACCAAGATGTCAGAAGCCGAAGCCATTGCTGGAATTGAGAAATTTCTAAACTCCGTGATCTTAGTTACAGCTAAAGATGGCCGAAAGTTCAGGGGCAAGCTAACGCATTATGATGAACACATGAACATGATCTTGGAGGATACCGAGGAGCTATCAGATAAGGGGCCAATTAAACACAGGTTTGTCCTGCTTAAAGGTGGCAACATCTCAGATATTTCGACCTAGACGGCTTTGACGACCTCCATTGCCTTGAAGCTTTCCATAACTTTTTTTCCGTCTTCAGTCAGCCTGTAGATGCCCTCAGTTTCCACCACCAGCCCTCTAGCAATCAGGGCGCTAACATGCGCCTTTACCGGCCACCAGTCCTCCGAACCGTAAAGTCCTTTAAGTTCGCGCAGCTTCAGGCCTCCTTTACCTGCGATGAGGGTAAACACTCTGCCAACTCCAGCCTCATCAGCTTTCAACCAATTTATATCCTCGGCAACACCCATGCCATCACCATAAATTTGTCAGTGAAGATAAAAGTACTCGCCCTTTGCCCTTTGTTCTCTATCCAGAGCACTGCCTGGCTTGTTGGCTCTGGGCCTGCCGGTCTGTGGATCCCTCCTGAAAGTCACTCCAACATTCTTCAAGAAAAGATTCATGCCATCACGCATCGCCATGGGGCCATGTGTTCTGCCCTCCTTGCTGGGCCTACCGGTGAAGACGAGCATCCGATCTGAGATATAGTCCACATTAAGAATATCGTGGTCAACCACGAATGCTGCCGCTTCCCTTTTCTCTATCCTCCTTCTTATGCACTTAGCCACGTGCAGGCGGTGTTCCACGTCCAGATAGGCGCTCGGCTCATCAAGCAGATAGAGGTCAGCTTGGCGGCCAAGACATGCTGCTATTGAAACCCGCTGCAGCTCCCCGCCGCTAAGACTTTTCAGTTCCCTTTCCATCAGGGGCTCCATTTCCAGCGGCTGCAAGATCTCTGGAGAAAAGGAAGAATCAAACTCACCCAGCTGCTGGTGCAGCCAATCCACCACGACACCATCGAAATCTGCCTTCAGGTATTGAGGTTTGTGTGAAATTGCCAGGCTTGAATCAAGTTTTCCCACTGTCGGAGCTATCTCGCCGGCGAGGATGCGGACAAAGGTCGTTTTCCCAACCGCGTTTGGGCCCACTACCCCCACGACCTCCCCCGAGAAAATGCTGCCGGGCGAAACCTCCAGCCTGAATCCTTTAAAAACCTTGACGAGCCTGGGGTAGCTCAGCAACAACTTGCCGCCAACCTTTACTTTTGAGGGTGGCCTCACCTCGAACTTTATGGGTTCCCGCCTGAACATTAGGTTCTCTTCCGGAAGATACCCATCGAGAAAAACATTTATTCCAGTCCTGACGCCGCGCGGCGAGGAAACTACTCCATAGACACCAGGCCTGCCAAAGAAAACGTGAATGTAGTCTGAAACATAATCCAGCATCGCCAAATCGTGCTCCACAACCATGACTGCCTTTTCGGCTCTGGCCAGCGACCTGATCGCTGCTGCCGCATTCAGGCGTTGATAAACATCGAGACGGGAGCTAGGCTCGTCAAAATAGTAGATATCGGCCTCACGCGCCGCTGCTGCTGCTATGGCCAAACGCTGCAGCTCCCCTCCGCTCAACATTTTTATATCTCTGTTCAGGAATTCCTCAAGCTCCAACGAGCGGATCAGCTCCCTAGTTGCGCCGCGCTCGTCGACCTTTTCAAGAAGTTCCAAAACTTTCCCCTTCACCGCTTTGGGCAGATCATCGATGGCCTGAGGTTTGTAGACCATTTTTATGTTCTCAATTTTTTTAAAGTGCGATTGTAACTCAGATCCCTTAAAGAACTCGAGCAACTCATTCTGGGTGGCTTTCTCCCTACCGAGATTGGGCCTTAAGCGCCCAGCCAATATTTGGAGCGCTGTCGTTTTTCCTACACCATTCTGGCCGACAAGACCAGTAACGCTACCGGCGCGTGGGATTGGCAATTCGAAGAGAGCAAAGCCATTAGGCTGATAGCGGTGTACGCATCGCCCCTCCAGTTCTTCTGGAAGGTTAACGATGTAAATCGCCTTTAGGGGACACTTGTGCACGCAAATTCCACAACCGCTGCACAGGTGCTCAGATATGGTCGGCCTGCCGGTCTGCTCGTCGATCAATATCGTCTCGTCGCCTGTCCTGACGCCTGGACAGTAGCGATAGCACTCCAGTGAGCACCTCTTCGGCTGACAGAAGTCCTGCCTTATTACCGCCAATCTGGTCATGCCAAACCCCTAACTGCTAGTACATTAACTTTTAAAAGAATGGCATGTAAAGAGCATTGGTGAAAGATTGAGGGCAACATATCTTCTGGTTGCGGTCATAGTCCTAGTCATAATACTGCCGCTCACAGGTGTCTTGTTTGGCAGCGGTTTGATCAAGTTAGCCGCGCAGGTTGTGCTGACAATAGTGCTGATCTTGGCAATTGGTGCCACAGGGATATTCGGCTACATTTGCCTAAAGGCCCAGGCCAGAAAATGGGGAGTCGGCCTGATAATAATTGCTATTGCCTGTCTCTTGATCATTTTCTGGATGTGGACCGGAAAGCCGTTGCTGATCTGAACCCGCGGGTTGTCCTAAATTTCAGCACTAACATAAGTACTCTGAAAACACATCTTGAACTTAAACGTGGATTGTCCTTTTTACCCCTGCGTCTGGAGCTTTACAGGTCCCGGTGTGAGAAAAAACAGTCTAAAACTGAGATCGCCATGAATTTTGCACCTGAACTTGTTTTTCAATATTTCTTACCCTGATCCAAAAAGCTTGCTAGCAGCATATTCTCTCGATTCAGGGCTACCAAATAAGAGTTTAATCAGTTGCCCAGCATTTTTCATCTTGCCATTTAACGTGGGACCCAAACTTTGGTGTTAGACCCATAACCCTGGTATTGGTGTTAGACAAACAAGCACGACCGAAGACCCGATACAATCGCGATCCTAAACTACTCCGTCTTTTTCCACACCTCAGCATTGAGTTGTTTAGCCCTGTCGTTTAATTTCATCATTATAAAGTCGCGGGCCTGCATGCGCTCCAAGTCGCTCTCGAAAGAAGAGCTGAGATTCTCGAGCCTCGGCCGGGCGAACATCTCAAACGCCAAGTTTATATCTCGGTCGGTCAACGGGCCGTCCTTGACCTTATCAGCCAATAGTTCGGCTGTCTTTTGGACTATCCAGTCCAGCTCCGACGATTCTATCAATATAACCACAAAAATATTTTAGCGCCCTATTTATAAAATAACTTCGGGAGCTAAATGGAACTATTTGAAGCCATAAAGGGAAGAAGAAGCATACGCAGCTTCAAATCTGATCCAATAAGTGAAGTTGATTTGGAAAAAATTTTGGAGGCGGGAATATCGGCCCCAAGCGCTGGCAACTGCCAGCCTTGGGAATTTGTCATTGTTAAGGATCCGAAGAACAAGCAGAAACTGGTTCAGGCCGCGCGCGGTCAAAGTTTCTTGGCCGAGGCCCATGCCGTTATCGTGATCTGCGCAGATGTTAACAGGACCGCCAGCCGTTATGGGGAACGGGGCAGAACTCTTTATTGCATTCAAGATACAGCGGCGGCTGCTCAAAACATTCACCTCGCGGCCTACTCTCTAGGCTACGGCACCTGCTGGGTCGGAGCTTTTGACGAAAGTGCTGTCGCTGAGGCTATAAAGGCACCTGCGGGAATTAGGCCTTTGATAATGATCCCCATCGGCAAACCCCGCGAAAAACCGAGGCCCACCCCGAGAACGCCACTAAGGCAGAGAACACACCAAGAAAGCTTTTAACGGTGTTTATCCGGACTTTTAACCCCTCATTGGTAAATTTCGGCGACCATGATCGACTCCGGCTCTAGCACCTCTAGAAAAGCTTTCCTAACGGAATTAATTTTTTTACCGATGGCAAGGGCAAAAACCGAGCGACCTATCATAACTTGGCTAGCCCCAATTGCACCGGATTTTTCGGCGGCCCTGATGAGTTCCCTAACCTCGTCGTCGAGAAGCCCGAGCTTTTCCGCGAACTCCCTCGAGGCGGAAATAAAGCCTAAGAGGTTAGGTTGCTTCAGAACTTTATCTAGAGCGTGAGCCCCCATTCCGTCCGCCATCCTTCTAAAATTAAGATCACTCAAAAGATCTTTTGATGGTATAGGTCCTAAAGTTGCACATATCACTTCAACATCATGAGGAACCGTTATTCTCCTCCACTTTCCGTAAGGTGGTGCTCCGGGCTCAAGACCTAAGACCAGTCCTCCGATGGCCTGCGCGCCCACATCTCCGAGCCCTGTGTAACAGACCACTTCAGCCACATGGGCCGCTGTAATTAATTCGGATCGGTTCCTACGGAGGCCCAAGGCTTTCGCCAAGGAAAGAGCCGTGCCCAAAGCTCCGGCCCCGCTTGCTCCATAGCCTGCGCCCACCGGAACTTGGCAGAAATGGTTTATTCTTACCTTGAAGTTGTTCCCCGCCATGCCAAGAATATGCTCCGCTGTGGTCAGAGTTGTCGTGGCCTTTGGCTCAGATTTACCGTCGATAAACACTCTTACGCTTGTTCGGTCGGAATTCTCAATACTAACCTCAGTCACCACCCCAAGGTTCAAACATGGGCCACAGTTCCGGGAGCCAGTTCTCTCCGGTGTGCCAGCATCACAGGGCTGAAAAAAACCAGATATATGTGCCGGGACAAATGTCGACGCGCTTGAGCACTGCACCCGGGGTTTCATGGATCTAGTCAGCATGACCACCTGTTAAAAACAACGCAAACTTGCCACAGCCATATCCAGAACTACCCGCGCGATCTCCGCTTTTGTAGCCCTCATTTTTCGAGAACTGGATTTTGTGACTATCAAAACCTCATTCGTATCCGTACCAAAGCCAGCCCCCGGTCTGCCCACATCGTTCGCGACCACCATGTCAAGACCCTCTTTCAGCTTCGCCTCAGCGGCACGGCGCAGGTCATCGTCGCTGACGCCATACTCCGTCTTGAATCCCACCACAAAGGACTTGGGTGACAGATCACGCATGCCTGAGAGGACGCGGGGTGCGGGAATCAGTCTGAGAGACAGGGCCTCCATATGTCTGAGCTTGCGCTCAAACGGTTTTTCCACCACGAAATCCTGCGGTGCAGCCGCGGAAACTACTATGTCGGGCAGCGATTTTAGCTCACTCACGAAGGCGTCTCGCATCTCCTGCGTCGTCTGCACACGTACAAGTTTAACACCAGGAGGCGGCGTTTCTGTACCTGGACCGTAAATCAAGACAACTTGGGCACCTCTCGAAAGCGCAGCACGTGCAACGGCCAGCCCCATCTTTCCCGAACTTCTATTAGTGATGATCTTAACCGGATCTATCGGCTCCACCGTCGGGCCAGCTGTGACCAAGACCCGCCTGCCCGTCAAATCATTAGGCCCTAAGACCTCAATAACAAGTTGGACTATTTCCACCACATCAGCCATCTTGGCCTTTCCCTCTTCCATCTTGGGGTCAAGAACATGCACTCCAGCTGAACGGAGCTTTGCCAAGTTTTCTTGGAAAAGCTTGTGTTCAAACATTGACCCGTGCATGGCCGGAACAATGGCTACCGGCTTTTTTAATCCAAGCGCGACTGAAACGACCGATGTCACGGGTGTATCATCCACCGCCCATGTCACCTTGCTGATCGTGTTGGCGGTGGCTGGAGCCACCAAAATCAAGTCAGCCCAGTATGCAAGCTCCACATGTTCCAGCTTGCCTGTCAGCTTGACCACAACATCGTTACCGGTCGCCCACTGCATCAAATCAGGGGTTATAAGTTCTGTTGCGTGCTGCGACATGCATGCGCGCACCTCGGCCCCATGGCGCATAAGTTCTCTCGCAAGTTCCGGACACTTGACGGCGGCAACGCTACCAGTGATGCACAGGACTATTTTCCGGCCACTGAGCTCGGCCCCTCTTGTGCCTTGGATATCCTTTGATGGGTGCATGAGTCCACCTTAAAAAGAGATTCCCTCGTGTTTAAACGTTGCTCCGTTCGAAATTTAAATCTAGGTTTTAACCGCTACTGTATCCTCGAATGATTCAGCTTTTTACCATGCAAATCCATCTCGCCGTAACGAATTTTTATCGATGAAATGGGCTTGCCGTCCTCCGCGAGCACGAACGGGATCTCAATTATCTCCAGCGGGTTAAAGCCTTTTGAGGCCCTGATTTTATTTATCTCCTCGGCTCGCGCCCGAGTTTCCGGGCTGACGACTATCGCGTCAATCCCCCTATCGGTCACAGCCGTGCCATATGGATCCGACAGGATATTTATTTCCGTGCGACCCAGCCAGCCCCTATTGTGCAATTCATTTAAAAGCCTCCACAGCCTGAACGCGAGTGGCTGGATGCCTGCGGAATCTTTCATAAGCAGGTGTTGCATCTCGTCTGAGCAGATGCCTAGGGAAACTCGCTCTCCGACCTCGTACGCCTTGGAGATGACGGCGAGATGCCCATTGTGCAAGTAGTCGAACGTCCCCCCAACCACAACCTTCCTGAACTTCAAATTACCACCTGACTTAGTTCCCGCTGAACATCAAGCCATCTCTTTTTCAACGGGCGGTGTGTAAAAGGCTTGGCCTTCGGGCCTAAATAATCCGCCACGACATGCCCGTCGCCGAGCAGAAAATACTTTGAGGTAGTTAACCCTTCCAGACCCACCGGGCCGCGGGCGTGGATCTTGCCGGTGGAGATGCCGACCTCGGCTCCAAGACCGTATCTGTAACCATCGCTGAACCTGGTTGACGCATTGAGCATTACGCTGGATGAGTCGACCTCCGACAAAAAGTGGAGCGCGCTTCTCCTGTTCTCGGTTATGATTGAGTCGGTGTGTTTAGAGCCATAAGTGTTTATGTGGTCTATGGCTTCCTGAAGGCTGTCCACCACCTTTATCGATATTATCAGGTCCAAATATTCGGTGTGCCAGTCCCTTTCCGTCGCGCGTTTGACCCAAGGTAAAATCTTACGCGCCCTCTCGTCTCCCCTTATCTCCACGCCAGCGCTCGAGAAACTTTTACCCAGCAGCTCCAAGAACTGGCCTGCAATTCCCTTGTGAACCAAAATTGTCTCCACCGCGTTACATACGGCTGGATATTGCACCTTTGCATCATAGCACACTTTTAAAGCTTTCTGGATGTCGGCGTCAACATCCACGTAGATGTGACATAAACCTTCGGCGTGACCAAGTACCGGAATGTTGGTGTTGGCCTGAATGTACTTTACGAACTCCCTGCTGCCTCTAGGAACGAGGAGGTCAATCAACTCGTCGAGCTTCAGGAGCTCCTTGACCTCCCTCCTTGCCTCGATAAGTTGCATCCAGCCTATGGGAACGCCAGCTCCCTCACTGGCCTCCCGTATCACCTCAAAAAAGGCCTCATTCGAGTACTTTGCCTCTTTGCCACCCTTGAGAACTACCGCGTTGCCCGACTTCAAACACAGTGCTGATATCTGAGGCAGGACATCTGGCCTAGCTTCAAATATCGCGCCGATCACTCCAATAGGGCAAGTTACTTTGTAAAGGTCCAAGCCATGATCAAGCTCCACGGCATAAAGTGTCTTGCCTACCGGGTCCTCCAGCTCGCTGACGCTTCGGATCATCTTGGCGATATCGTTTAGCTTGTCCTCGGATAACTTGAGCCTCTGAAATAGTGAATTTGATATCTTGCCTTTACTCAACAGAAACTCGGCGGCTTTTAGGTCCTTTGAGTTAGCCTGCAACAGGGTTTCTTTATTTTTCAAAATCGCCGAAGCTATTTTCAGCAACGCAGAGTTCTTGGACTCAGTCGTTGCGTTAGCCAGTTTTAGAGCCGCCCTGTGGGCAGCGGATGCCTTTTGAAAAACTTCACTCATTTTTTTCTCTCCGGAAGAAAGATGGTCCCGACTTCTTCCCCCTCAATTATACGCTCGAGGACTTTCTCCTCGCTACTGCTGGCTACCACTACTGGTACACCTTTCTCCGTCACCATTCTGGCTGCCTTGATCTTTGTGAGCATACCCCCGAAGCCCCGGGAGGCTTTGTCCACATAGCGCTCCACATCCGTTGCCCTTTCAACCGTCCTGATTAGCTTGCCGCGATTGCCCTTCTTTGAATAGCCCATGTAGAGGCCGTCGACATCGGTTAGTATCACAAGCAGATCTGCAGAGGCACCTATTGAAACATACGCTGAGAGGATGTCGTTGTCCCCAACTTTTATCTCGTCTGCGGCAACGCTGTCGTTCTCGTTGACTATCGGGACCACTCCCCATTTCATTAGGATCGAGAGCATATTTTTGAAGTTCCTGTATCGCCTAGGTTCCCTGAAGTCTTCCGCAGTCAACAGGATCTGCGCGACTGGCTGCTGATATTCACCAAAGTACCTGGAGTAAACCTGCATTAGCATGCTCTGCCCGACCGCCGCGGTGGCTTGGAGGGCGGAAATATCATTGGGCTTTTTATCAAGGTTCAAGCGTCCAACGCCGGCCCCTATCGCCCCGGAAGAAACTATTATCACCTCCTTGCCCCGCGCGCGCAGGCCCATCGCATCGGACACCAGCTTCCCGACCTTCTCCGGGTCGAGCCTGGAATTCTCGCCGGTGAGGCTGCTCGTGCCTATCTTCACGACTATCCGCTTCGCCTTCAGGAGCTGTTTTCTTGGAGCCTGTTTACTCACTCAATCCCCCATTGCAACCTTCCTTAGCTGCTTCATCACATAAGACCTGATCTCGTCGACCGATATTGAACCGGTAACGATTATTCCAGCTTTTATCAAAGGCAGGAGCAGGGCCGACGTCTCCCTGCCACAGGCCGGACATTTAGGGGCGTGTGCTCTCGCCGGCAGAACAACATCCGTCAAACAACTTTGACATCTCCAGACCTGCTTTCGCCCGCCGAGCTTCCCCCTCTTCGCCACAGGTTTGCCGCCCATCTCGATTATATCCATCGCGAAATCTATCGTCGGTGCGTTGCTCAAAGCAGTCCCGATGCCGAAGCCGTCGGCACCCGCCTGGACCAGTTCTGTTATGTTCTTATCATTTATTCCACCAGAAACTATGATCTTCACGTGCCTGTGGCCGCGGATATTCAGCTCCCACCTGACCTCCTTGATAATCTCTGAGAAGTCCCCCCTTCTGGAGCCCGGGGTGTCCAATCTGACCCCCCAAAGTTTCTTGCCTAGGGCCTCCGCAGCCATGATGGACTCAGCTTTTTCGTCATAATAGGTGTCCACCAGCGCTACCCTGTTCACGTCGCGCGGCATCACTTGGTCAAAGGCCTTCCAGGCTTTCACCTGATCACCGAAAACCACAATCAAAGCGTGGGGCATCGTCCCCATGGGTTCCTTTCCTATCTTCTTCGCACCAGCGAGACTCGAAACTCCATCGAAACCGCCTATGTAAGATGCCCTATCTATCATGGGAGACAGTGCCGGGTGGGCCCGCCTTATGCCGAACGATACTAGAAGCTTCTTCCACGCCAGCTTCCTGAGCCTCGCGGCCATCGTGGCAACCCCAGAAGCCTGGCAGATCAACCCCAGAAGGGGCGTTTCAAGCTCACAGAATTGACCATAGGGGCCATCGATGAAAATCACCGGTATTTTGTTCCCATAATAATCTTGCGGGCGGAAAATGGTCCCCTCGGGCATGGCATAGACATCGACCGGGCAGCCCTCGAAAAGCTTGGCCACCTCATCCAGACCGCAGAGGACTCCCCACGGCCAGCCCTCCGGGAGGCCGCCGGTGGTCACCTCTGCCACCACCCTTGTCCCCTCCAGCCCCTTCGCCCGCAGGACTTTGCTTGTTCGGACGAAGTAGATGTCCGTGGTGCCGCCGTTTTTTATCTCCTCGTCCGTGGCAACGTTAAAGATCCTCATTTTCCCCAACTTTTAATTATGTCCCTTGAATTTGTGATTTGTGCTCCATAGATCCTCTGCATATAACCCAGCGAATATTTGCTGGCTTTTTCATCAGGAGATGCCACACAATCATTCGGTACCACCACCCGGTAACCGTTGAAGAAGGCCCCTGCCGCGGAGTTCTGTATGCAGATCTCGGTCACCACCCCTGTAAGCACGAGTTCTTCCACACCCATTTTTCTGAGCATTCTTCCGGGCTCTGGGCCATGGAAAATACTGTACGTTTGTTTTGATATCACAGGCTCTCCCCTAACGGGCTTCAGCTCTGGGATTATCTCAGAACCCTCCGTGCCGGCCATGGCGTGTTCTCCCCAGACGCGCAATTCCGGATCGTCGGGTGAATGGGCATCACGAACGAATAACACGGGCACACCTTTAGCCCTAGCCGCGGCGAGAAGGCGCTGTACGTTCGGCACTATTTTCACTGCTCCCTTAAAACCGAGCTTTCCAGTCACGAAATCATTTATCATGTCTATCACAATCAACGCCGTCTTCAAATTCATCCCAATAAAGATAGTCGCGCTAAATAAATATCAAGCACCCGGCGAAGGGATTTTGATAGTAAAAATAAGGGCTTCAGGTGGTGCTATCGCCGGGCAAGACTTAACCTTCACTAGCTTTTTTGGGGGATCGCTTGGAAAAGTCCAGCACTGTAATGCCGATTATCTTCCTCCTGTAGTACCTGACCACCAAATCATCACCGGTCAACTCCGAATCGTCCGCCTCACGAACTTTTCCAAAATTGATGTAAAGGACATCGTGGCCCTGGTCGTAGAGAATATTGATATCCTCCACGTTTTTTATCATCGCTTCCATAAAACAAACCTACCCTTGATCAATCTTTCGATATTTGAAACTATAAAAGCTGTATTTATCCTGCCACCTTCTTTATAGGGCACCATCAGCCACCTGTCCTTAAAGAACTCAACCTTGATTTTTTCAGCGGCGATGTTTTCCCCGTACTTGCCCGCAAAAACATAATCGGGAGACGAGACCGCCGACAATATTTGTTCTCCCAAGTGTCGCAATTTTCCCGTCTCGGGGTGTCTTCTAAAAACGATCTTGGTGACCGAGAAATCTAGATAGACATCGTTTTCAAATACAGACCCCACTGATCTCAAATGTCCCGCCCTAGCTTTGGGCACGGGTTATTTATAAGAAACAATCAGTCGCGGATAGTAACTAAACCATTGCTTATTTTTATTAAACAGCCCAAGCATTGATGGGTTCAGGGTGAAAATTAAAAGACTTAAAAGGGAGCTAGAAAAACACGGCCTCGACGTTTACCTCTCCACTCAAAATACTAGATACTTGGCCGAAACTACCGCTGGAAAAGCCGTGCTCGTGCCGCTGAACGGCGAACCGATCTTGATATGCAGCAGGCTCGAGCTTGAGCGGGCAAAGCGAGAGAGCAAAATAAAGGACATCAGGGCTTTTTCAAGCTGGAGAGCACCGCTGCAGCGCGGTGAGAGGGTCTTCTTCACGGAAGTCTGGCAGCTAATTGCTGATGTGCTTGATGAGCTTGATGCCCGTTCCATTGGTTACGACAAGGCCAATATGAACTTTATCAGAAAAGTTCGAAATAAACACGCGGCAAGTTACTTGGAAGCTCCTGAGATAGTGCAAAATTTGCGGATGATAAAGTCCCCCACCGAGCTGGCCCTGTTGCGCAGGTCAGCCAAGATAGCGACGCTAGGTATGAACAGGGCGGCTGAACTAATCGAGCCCAACAGGACCGAGCTGGAGATAGCCGCTGAGGTCGAGTATGAGATGCGGAGGGCCGGATCCGATGGCACATCGTTTCCAACAATCGTGGCCTCGGGTAGCAATTCTTGGCTGCCGCATTCGACCGCGACCAAGAAGAAGCTTAGGAAGGGAGAGCTCATCGTGGTGGACCTAGGCGCGACTTTCAAGGGCTACGCCTCGGACATGACGAGGACATTTGAACTCTCTCCGACCCAACAACAAACCAAAATCCTCCAGACGGTCAGGAAAGCGCAGGAAGCAGCTCTGGCGAAGGTAAGAGATGGCGTGAAGGCTAAAGCAGTGGACGCTGCCGCCAGAAATTTGATCGGGCGGGCGGGCTACGCCAAGTTCTTCAACCACGGCACCGGGCACGGCGTCGGGCTGGAAATTCACGAAGCCCCAAGTTTGACCCCCTCGTCCAAGGACATCCTGCGCAGGGGCATGGTCGTCACCGTTGAGCCTGGTATCTACATCCCGAAAGTTGGTGGCGCGCGATGGGAAGACACGGTAATAGTGAGGACCGACAGCCATGAGCTGCTGACTCGCTGAAGGCCTCAGCCAGAGCCTCACCTTTGCCCATGCTGACGGTGTTTCGTCTGCCATTTTCGAACGGAGCACTTGATTTCAAAAAGTTGGTCGCCTAAGAAAAGTTATATGATTTTGAGCTAGGCGTAGGTTGGGCACAAAGTTTAAAGAATATTAGCAACACGGGCCTAGGTCTGGTAAAATGGAAACGATGTCGCCCTTCTTGACTTTTCTGCCCAGGCCACGCTTGGTATCGATCCGCTCTCCATTTACCAAGACGATGTACTGTTCAGAAACCATGCGTGTGCCGGGCTTGTAGATTGAACTCTCAAACTCCGTACCCTTGCTGAGACAGAGATTGTTAATCACATCTTCTACCGTCTTGCCTTTGACCTCGCCTTCGCCGGTCCCGATAATACATGTGACGCCATATAACCGCATGATATCCCGTCATCGTCTGAGCTTAAAAGTTTTTGACGCCGTGCTATAAAGTTTTATAACCATCTGAAATATTTCATGTGAGGGTCTATGAGCAAAAGGATCTGCGCACTGGAAGCAAACAGGGCAACGTGTGCATGTACCTACGAGTCCTGCTCGAGAAGGGGCATCTGTTGCGAGTGCATCCGGCATCACTGGGAAATGCAGGAACTGCCAGCCTGTTTATTCCCGCCGGAGATTGAGCGGACTTATGATCGTTCGCTGAAAACCTTCTTGGAGTACTACAGGAAGAGATAAAAAAAGATAGGTTAAAAAATGCGTTGGTTGGGAAAATTAAACATGGGGTCCATTTTTCTGGTATATGGGCACCGTTCAAGATGATTTAACTCTTCCTTCAATATTGCTCACTGCGGCAAATGATTTCTCGGCCTCCTCCCGCAGCATTTCCCAGATTTTATTTGCCGCGCTGGAGAACTTAGGAAGTGTCATGGAGTTGAGGCTCCTTGGTCTCGGCAAACTCACCTTCACCAGTCCCTTTATCCTGCCCGGCCTCGCCGTCATGACCGCAACCCTGTCGGAAAGAAGTACCGCCTCCCTTATATCGTGCGTCACGAATACTATGCCCTTCTTCGTCTCATCCCTCACCCTCAACACTTCCTCCTGCATCAGGTTCCTGGTTATCGCATCCAGCGAACGGAAGGGCTCGTCCATGAGCAGGATCTTCTCCTCAGCTGCTAGTGCTCTGGCAATTTCAGCCAGCGTCTTGTACCCTCCCGATAGCTCGGACGGGTACCTTGGCTCCAGGCCCTTCAAACGTGTTTTATCTATGAAATACTTGGTGATCCGCTCACGCAGCGGCACGGGCTTATTTCTAAGCTCAGGAACTAACCCCACGTTTCTCTCCACAACACGCCAAGGCAACAGGGTGCTGCTCTGAAATATCAGGGGCGTAACCGGACGTGGTGTGGCAAAACCTATGAACTCCACGGAACCGCTCGACGGCTCCTCAACGCCGGCAATTATCCTGAGCAGGGTCGATTTTCCGCAGGCGTTCGGCCCCACTATTCCCAAGAACTCCGAATCGGTGAACTCGAGATTAACTCTATCTAAGGCCAGCGTCTGATTTTTTCCATCACCGAATGACTTGCTAACTTCCTTCAGGAGCACTTTGCCCAGAAATCATCACCAGCTGATAATTGGATCTCAAACTATTAATCATGACGCCCCGGTGTCAAGTACCGCCGGTCAAAGACCGGCGGCATGCGACGGCAACCCACTAGACGAGATCCGCAGGTTTAGCGCTTGAGTTTCTACCACCGGTCAGAGACCGGTGGAATTTAATCCTTAAAATCTTGAAAATTACGCGCTGCATTTTACTACCGGATATCAAACGCTTGAATTGACGCGCCGGCACCATTTCTGAAGCATGTTCTTTCCTGCGTGGCATAGATATCTGAGCCACGGTTTGACTGAACTCAGCGGCTTTCAGCTCTGGAACCAAGGAACGGCATCGACTACCCAACAACCGCCGTCCTCGCCCTCATCCTTTTATCTGCCCCCCATTTAAGACAGGGCGATTATGCAGCAGATCCACAACGTCACCCTTCTTTCCAGTAAATGAGCATCTGGCACCGTCTAAAATTAACGGTGGAGGAGATTAACGCTTTTTCGATCACCTACCGAAACTTGTTTCTTGAGCACTCCAAAAAGTGTAAAAGTGATCACGGCCTATTTAAAACGTATGTTCTCTTGGGAAAGGTGATGAAATGAAGGAGAAAAAAGAATTGGGTTCCATCTGCAGAGGTTCAACGGCCTCAAACATGGGCATAGAGGAGATCATGACCAAAAATGTTGTGACTGTTGAAACTGAGGAACCTGTATTCAACATGGTTAAGAAGATAAATAAGGACGTTGAGTGCGTCCCGGTGATCAAGGCGGGCAAACTTCGGGGCTTGATCACCTTCCGCGACGTCATCAGAAAGGTAGTCTACGAGGGCAAAGATCCTAGCAAGATAAAAGCCAAAGATGTGATGACAAAATCAGTGGTAACTTGCTACAATGATGCGACAGTGTTGGATGTTGTAAAGTTGATGAAGAATAAAAAGCTGAGGAGAGTTCCGATCATTGACAGAAACAAGAAATTGCTAGGAATCGTCACCAATTTCGACCTAGCCATACTTGGTTGGGATGTGGACTAAATTTTATCCCTATCAGACGGTTCTCGCTGCTCGTCATTTTTGGTGTCGCCCCCGATTTGCTTGCCAACGGCTTGACCGTGGCCACCGAGCGTGAAAGGACAGTTGCAACTGTGCCGTGCCTCAGTAATTACTTAAATCTTAGACGGCGATTATCGCAGGGTGATTGAGTGGTAAAGAGGGAAAGATGGCAGCACGATTTCAACGGGTGGTTCAGCGATCTCTTGCAGGACGCCGACATCATGGACACCCGCTACCCTGTGAAGGGACTGTACGTCTGGCTGCCCTACGGCATGAAGCTCCGCAACCGGATCTTCTTGATACTCAGGGAGCTGCATGAGGCCAAGGGCCATCAGGAAGTGCAGTTCCCGCTCCTCATACCGGAAACCCTGTTCCAGAAAGAGGCTGACCACATAAAGGGGTTCGGGGGGCAGGTCTACTGGGTAACTCACGGCGGACATCAAAAGCTAGACGTGAAGCTGGCCCTGCGCCCCACTTCCGAAACCTCCATGTATCCCATGTTCGCCCTCTGGATCAGAACCCATGCCGATCTGCCGATAAAGGTCTACCAAGTTGTCAACATCTTTCGCTACGAGACAAAAATGACCAGGCCCATGATCAGGCTCCGCGAGGTCACCTCTTTTAAGGAAGCCCACACCGCCCACGCCACGGCCGAGGAAGCCGAAGCCCAGGTCAGGGAGGCGATCGGCATTTACAAAAAATTCTACGATGAACTCGGCGTCCCATACGTCGTCAGTAGGCGCCCGCCCTGGGACACATTCGCGGGCGCGCTCTACTCGATAGCGTTCGACACCCTCACCCCAGATGGAAAAGCGCTGCAGATCGGCACCGTTCACAACCTGGGGCAGAACTTTGCCAAGGTTTACGGGTTAAAGTATGAGGACGTGGGGGGCAGGCACCACTACGTTCATCAGACTTGCTACGGCATCTCCGAGCGGGCGGTTGCAGCGACGATAATGGTTCACGGAGATGACAGGGGGCTCTGCCTGCCTCCAGATGTTGCCCCAGTTCAGGTTGTGGTTGTCCCCATCCCGTTCAAAGAAAAGGAAACTCCAGTGGAGAGGGTCGCGCAAGAGGTGGGAAACGAACTCAGGGCTGCCGGCATCAGGACACGGCTCGACGACCGCGACGTCCGCCCGGGCAAAAAGTTCTATTACTGGGAGCTGAGGGGGGTGCCGCTCAGGCTGGAGATTGGCCCCAAGGACGTGGAGAAGGAACAGATCACGGCTGTGCGACGCGACACCGGCGAAAAGGTGACCATCCCAAAGAAATCCTTAAAGGCGCAGGTAAAACAAATTCTGGACCTGATTAGGGAAAACCTGCGCGCAAATGCGCAAAAGTACTTCCGAGATTACGTGAATGAAACCTTGGATGCGGAATCAGCAAAGGAGCTGTTGAAAAAACATGGGGGCATCGTTAGGATACCCTGGTGTGGTCACGAAACTTGTGGTAAACAGATAGCTGAGAGGACCGATGGTGAGATGCTCGGAGAGGAAATCGACAGCGCACCTCCACAGTCTGCAAAATGCCCGTTTTGTTCGAGGCCAGCAAAGGTCAACGCACTCGTGGCCAAGACGTATTAAAATCTCCCTGTATCTGTATGTATATGCGATGCTAAAGTTAACCGCAGATGCATATGCGTCCGCCACAAAAACGGTAGGACCAGCTGACGCGCACATCTATCAAAAGCCGTCCTGAACTGAGGACGCATATACGTCCTTTTCTACCCCTTAAAAACAACCGCTGGCCAAAAGCGCGGCGGAACACATAGTCTTTCGATGACACCGCTTACCTAGTAGTTTGGGACAAGCCCAGGACAAAATCGGCGCCCGTAGGATTTTACCGAATGCCGAAGGAGTTCGGCGGCGGGGTGTCACTCGTCCAGCGAAGCGTCTACGGCACAAAAACGCTGAAAGCCGGCAAGAGGCGGGCTGATCTGGCGAGGCACCGCGGACACAAGGTGCTGATATTTCAGTCAGAGGATCAACACTTGCCCCCTTTTTTCAGCCCACTACATCAGACGCGAAAGGGCTTCCAAAATTTCCCGCTCAGTTGCAAATCCCGTCGGTCCCTGGTATCTTATTTTTAATCCGGCGGCGGCCACCGCAAATTTCGCAGAGTGCAAAACATCCCGCGTGGCCAAGTACCTAGAGAGAAAGGCCGCCCCGAAAACATCCCCGGCCCCCGTCATGTCCCTTGCCTCGACCCGGAGCGGGCCAATCCTCACAAACTTTTCCTCGCACAACACCGTCGTCTGCTCGCCTCCCTTGGTCAAGATCACTATCCCGGGCCCCGAGTCCCGGATGCTGCGCATGCTCTCCTCGACACCACCCTTAAGGACAACGGCCTCCTCCCTTCCCAGCTTAATTATATCCACATGCTTGAGGAACTCCGAGAGATCCCTAGGCCTGACCCCAACCCTGCCATCGGCCCCAATAACCCGTAGCAATCCCTGTGGATCCAGCATCACGAGGTTGGACTTCCTCTTGATCAACTTCAGTATCTCGGGCGTGATCTCGTTCGCAATCGGTGAAACATAAAAGGCCCTCGCGTCGAAGTAAGCGCCCGGGATATCCTCAGGGGTTATTCTTGGTGCGACGTGCTTACATACTTGGGTCCTGTTTCCCAGCTCATCGTAGGTGTTCTCAAAGGTGGTCGTGTGCTCGCCGGCGACATATATCCCCTCGGTGTCGAGGCCAAGCTTGCTGTAAATGGGGGGGAATTTCTCCGTGAAATCGATGCCCACCTTGGAGACGATGCCCACCTCCTGCTTCAGGGCAGCGAACTGCAGACCTGAATAAGTAGGCGCTCCACCCAACGCATTCTCGACGACACCCCAAGGAAAGATGTTTACATCCAAAGCCACATGCCCGACCACCACGACATCCAGTGCCATCTAGTTGTCCCTCCTCCCGGCTATGAAATCCTCAACCGCCTGCTTGGCTAAATTGTCCGGCATCTGGACCGGTGGGTGCTTGAAGAAGTATGCGGAAATACCGACCAGCGGCCCAGCGATGCCGCGGTCGAGTGCCAGTTTCACCGCCCTGATGGCATCGATCACCACCCCGGCTGAGTTAGGAGAATCCTCAACAGAGAGCTTCACGTCAATCGTCAGCGGGATATCTCCGAACTTGCGCCCCCGCAGGTGGATGTAGCAGACCTTGTTGTCCTTAAGGAAGGGGACATAGTCGCTGGGGCCTATCCTGAGCGGCACCTCGTAGGGAACCTGGCTGGAAACCGCTTCGGTCTTGCTCACCCGCTTTGAACTTAGGCGCTCCTCCTCGAGCATGTTCAGGAAGTCCGTGTTCCCGCCAATGTTAAGCTGGTAGCTCTCCTCCAGCTTGACCCCGCGGTCGATCAGGAGCCTGGCCAGCGTCCGGTGGAGGATCGTCGCCCCGACCTGGGATTTGATATCGTCACCGGCACAGGGCAGCCCCGCATTCTTAAAACGCTCACCCCACTCCCTACCGGAAACTATGAATTCAGGAATACAGTTGATAAAACCGCAGCCGGCCTCGATCGCCTGCTGGGCGTAGTAGCGCGAGGCCTCATAGCTGCCAACGGGAAGATAACTCACAACGATGTCCGCGCCTGCCTTCTTGAGTTCCTGAGCCACGTCCGCCGGCTTTTGGGTGGGATCCACGGGTATCACCGGACGGAGGTATTTGCCCAGACCATCTGAAACCGGACCCCTCATGACCTCCACTCCGCTCTTCGGCACCTCGCAGAACTTCGCCGTGCAGTTGGGTGGGGTGAATATCGCCTCCGAGAGATCCCGACCTACCTTGTTGGCGTCGACATCGAAAGCCGCTACGGGCTTTATATCGTGAATGTGATATCCTCCAAAGTTTACGTGCATCAGCCCGGGCACGAACTGTTCCTCCCGGGCATCCTTGTAGTACTCCAGACCTTGGATCAGCGACGAGGCGCAGTTGCCGACGCCCACAATGGCCACCCTTATTTTGGACACCTCAACCACCTTGGATGAACTAGATCACATCGCTCAGCGTGAAGAGATAAAACCTCCCATCCATTTCCAGCGCAAAACCCACCTCTGATTTCTCCCCACGGTTTTTGATCAGATCCTCCAGCTGCGAGCGCCTGATGTGGTAACTACGGCCCGACTTGACATCTATGAACAGTTTTCTACCCTCTTTCTCGGCCTGAACATCTATCGTTCTTCGGGCGGCTGAAGGCTCCAGATGCCAGCCGCGCGCCACGAGCTGCTCCCCCAGCTTTTTTTCCGAGCGCCTCCGTTTGCGGGCCATCGTCTCGCCCAGCACAGACAGGCAAGACGGACATCTCCTAGGGTTACCGCGCGGCCGCCACTCATATCCACAATTCTCACACCGCATATTTGTTACAACCATATTTCAACCTTGGAAATATATCTCAAAATTAACTATTTAAGGCTTGCGCGCCAGTTAGATTTGGTTTTCTATGGCCATGGCTAGAATAAAGAGAAAGACCACAACCGAGATGATCTGGCCTTACTTCCTGAAGTTGCTCAAGGAGCGACCCATGTACGGCTACGAACTCCGCCAGGAGACGCAAAAACATTTTGGCTGGAAGCCTCCGACGGTGACATCCTACCTGGTCCTCTACAGCCTCCTGAGGGGAGGCTACGTCACGATGGCCTGGAAGGAACAGCGCGGCAAACCAGCCAGGAAGTACTACAAGATAACTAAAAAGGGCGAGGAACTGCTGCAGGAAGCCATAAAGTACTTCAAGGACACCTACACAAAACTTTCCGTCTAGCGCAACCTCTGCCTGATTGCGACCATCCTCTGAATGACAGTTATGTGCGTAATTATGACAATGACAACCACCGCGTATGGTGTATAGCCCAGCAGGGCCCCTATGGCCAAGATTATCAATCTCTCAGCCCGTTCCGCAATTCCAACGTCCAGCCTGCTGGATCCTGCCGCCTCAGCACGGGCCCTTGTGTAGCTGACCATGAAACTGCCCGCTATCGCCAACAGCCCCCACAGCCAGCCCCAGTCCAGAATAAAACTCGACCCTGCCATCCTGTGATAGATGAAAGCATGGATTATGCCCGCGTATAGCAGAAAATCCACGTAGCGGTCTATGACCGAGTCCAGCACTCCGCCGAAGGCTGTTTCCTTATGGAGCAGCCGGGCGACGGCACCGTCCATGACATCGAAAAATCCGGAGACCAGTAGCACGACACCGGCAAGAAGCTGCTCGCCCTCCGCGAAGAGAAAGGCCGCGAGGGCACCGAAAAACAGGCCCAGCATCGTGAGCGCGTTCGGACTGGCCCCGCTTCTGGCGAACAGCTCCGCCAAGGGCATTACCCAGCCCTTCACCTTGTCGCGGATCCTGCTCAACATGCCAATGCCTTCCCAGCGGAAGCTTTTTTGTCCGCCGCAATAAGGGTTTTGGATAGCATGATATATTTAGGCCCTGCTGGCGTGCCCATTTCCAGCAAGGATTCCAGCACTTTGGGAGGCCTCAGGCGTGTTGCTGAGCTGAAACTGAACGCGATGGAGATAGAGTTCGTCAGAGGTGTCGCGATGAGCAACGAAACAGCCGAAGAGATTGGCAGGCTGGCCAAGGAACTAAAAATCGAGCTCTCCGTTCACTGTCCATATTTCATCAACCTCTGCTCCACGGACAAAAAAAAGCTCGAGGCCTCAAAGAAACGGATACTCGACTCCGTCGAGCGCTGTTACCACATGGGGGCGCGCATCGCTGTCTTTCACCCAGGCTTCTATGGCTCCCTGACCCCAGAAGAGGCATACCATATGGTGAAGGAGGCAGACCTCGACATGCTGGAAAGGATGAAATCCATGGGCATCAGGGGGGTCGTGCTCGGCCATGAAACAACTGGGAAGGTCAGCGCCTTTGGGACGCTGGATGAGCTCGTGAGGCTCTGCGGGGAAGTTCGCGGCTGCGAGCCAGTTGTAGATTTCGCTCACCTATGGGCAAGGGCCGCCGGAAGGATAGACTACGCTAGAGTATTCGAAAAGTTGAAGCCCCTGAACCTCAAACACCTGCACACCCACTTCACCAGTATGGAGTGGACTCCGGCGAAGATACCGGACTCTGGAAATGAGCGACGCCA
>Ga0315298_1000655_pt1 | contig 66904 bp, 51 predicted proteins | sample WHS_1_MG_FD_203077 | JGI IMG/M metagenome (GOLD analysis project Ga0315298, IMG submission 203077) | Extremophilic microbial mat communities from Washburn Hot Springs, YNP, Wyoming, USA - WHS_1_MG | ecosystem: Environmental > Aquatic > Thermal springs > Hot (42-90C) | place: USA: Wyoming...
ATCTTCAATAAATTTGAGTCCAAGCTGAAAATAATCCTCAGACGTTCGACCTTCGCTGACAATGATGACCTTTTCATGAAAATTTTTGCGCCATCTTTCTTCATAATAGGCCTGAAGCTCTTCCAGCGACATCAACCGGAAGCGTCTTTCTGCATAGAGTTTTTCCATGGCTTCATGAAAACGGGCACCGAGAAAAGCTTCAATGCCTTCTTCCTCAATTTTAAGGCCATCAATATAGGCAAATTTATATTTCTGAGGACAGATTTCATAGGTCTCGAGTTTTGATGGTGAATAAATCATGCTCCCCTCTTTTTTAAATTTCCTGTCATCAAAATAATGATATCCCGAAAATAAAAAGTTTTCTATAATATAAAAGACGTTTTGCTTAGTGGATTTTTAATCAGAGTAAAAAATTCTAAAAAAATCTAAAAAGCTTTTCTGAGGGGATAAGAGGTAAAGGCAAGTGCAGGGAATGGAGCTAAGGATGCCATTCCAGCCCATAAAAAGAGCGGCGGAGGTAGAAAGAATTGTGGTTAAAGGCGGTAAAAGAAAATACTATCGTTTCCGGGCGGCTGCCTTTTATGGTGGCCTGGCTACGGCGGATGCTGTAGGTTGCTGTTTCCTCTGTGCCTATTGCTGGAATCTCGGTCGAAACCTTCATCCTGAAGGGGTCGGTGAATTCTATTCGGGGACAGAGGTGGCTAGAATTTTACTTGATATAGCCAGAAAAAAGGGATTCAGACAGGTCAGGATTTCCGGAGCTGAGCCTATCCTGGGGCGGGAATCGTTCCCGCATCTCCTGGAAATTCTCGAAACAATTAGAAAAGAAGCTCCGGGTACGAGATTCATCCTGGAGACAAATGGCTTTATGCTGGGTTATGACAAAGACCTGGCGCAAGAACTGGCCCGGTTTCACCCCCTGTTAATCAGAGTTAGTCTGAAGGCTCTTGAGCCAGAAAAATTTGAAAGAATTACCGGAGCCCAGGGTCAATTTTATTTCTATCCCCTTCAGGCCCTGATTAATTTAAGAGAAGCCGGAGCTCATTTCTGGCCAGCTGTCATGTCTGAATTTTTTTCGAGCAACGAAAGACAGAAGCTCAAAAATTTTTTAATTCAAAACCAGATTCCACCTGAAATTGAGGAAGAAGAACTGATTCTTTACCCTTCGGTTGAAGAGAATTTAAAAAACAGGGGCTTCAAAGTAATCTAAATCTTTGAGCTAAGATCCTTTTCTATTGGAAACTTTGAACTCAGGCATGTGTTTTTTCCACTGTAATAATTTGAATTTTCTATATTCTTACCATATTGTCCCGTTTGATTCCATTTTTTTATTTGATAAAATCTAGCCGATTTCAATGGCGGAAAATAAATAAATTGCCTGAAGAAGTGGAAACTTCAAATAATTCAAATAAATTGTAGGAGAAGGAGGCGCCATGTTAAAGGAATTTAAGGAATTTGCTCTGCGCGGCAGTGTGATCGATATGTCCGTGGGTATCATTATCGGCGTGGCCTTTGGAGCCATAGTCAACTCTCTCGTCAATGATGTTCTTATGCCCCCCATAGGTCTTTTGCTGGGCCGGGTTGATTTCTCTAATCTCTTTATCGTTCTCAAGGAAGGAGCACAACCTGGTCCCTACCCTTCTCTGGCGGCAGCCAAAGGCGCTGGGGCAGTTACGCTAAATATAGGCGTTTTCATTAATACGATTATTAGCTTCCTTCTCGTGGCTCTGGCTGTCTTTCTGATTATCCGTCAGATAAATCGATTAAAGCGGGGAGCGGAAGTTCCTCAAGCTGCACCAGCCACCAAAACCTGTCCTTATTGTTTTTCCACTATTCATCTTCAGGCTACCCGCTGTCCTTATTGTACTTCAAATTTGTCCTGATCTGTTATTTCTCTGGCCACTATCCTTAATTTTTATATGCATTCAGCTATTTGATAAATCGTGGGTCAAGGCTATTATGATTTATAATTAAAAATCCTTCGTGAGCAGCCAATTTTTAAAAAATATCTCTTTTTATCCATCTTAATTTTATCTTTTTCATTTTTCAATGAACATTAATTAAAATGAGTCTGAATTTCTAAGAAGGCCTGATTTTTTTTAAAACAAGAGCACAGGAAATTCAGTAGAGCCAGCTTTTCAGGTCAGCTCCGGGGGGAGCTGATTTTTTTATTCTTTCCATGATTTTGGGAATGAAGAACTGGTGATAGCGCAGACGCGAGAGATATATGGGCAGGCTGTGGTCACCATTCCAGCAGTGTTCCGCCCGATCGCCATAATCAATCTCGCCTTCGTAATAGGGTTCAGTGGTGCTTTCCAGAAATTCCTCCATAAGATAAACGGCATTATTGAGATAATAATTATCCATATCGCCGCAGTAAATATGAATTTTTCCTTTAAGTTTCGGGCCAAGGATTTTCCAGTCTCTCTGCAAGATATAGCGAAGATCATAATGTTCCCGCCAGTAAGCGGCCACCTCGTGGTCAATCTGACCGGTCATTTTATCCCAGATTCTTCGGGGATAGCCATCCGGTCCGACCGGTGAAAAGACTGCCTCCCAGATATCCCACTGGTCGCCGGAGCGACTCTTTGTCCCGAGAACAAGCTCACGATGATTCATTTCTTCCAGAGTGGCACTGATTTCGCCCAAATAATTGCGGCGGCCGGGCCGTGGCGTTTTCTTCCAGCGGCTATCAACATAATAGGCATTTTTGTGCTCATAAATATTGACAATCGTATATGCCCGGAAATCAATCGGGTCAGGACAGGCCGCCCAGCAACCATTATACTCATCAGGATAGAAAATCTGGGCCGCCAGGGCTTCCCAGCCTCCAGTTGAACCACCGTAGAGGAAGCGGGCCCACCCCTGCCCTATTCCCCGGAATTTTTTTTCAATATAGGGAATCAGTTCATAGGTGATGGCATCGCCATAAGGACCAAGATTAGCTGAATTAACGGCGTAGGAATCATCATAATAGGGATTGGCGTGCTGAATTTCAATGATGAGGAAACGAGGCGTGCCGGGGGAGGTCCAGTATTTATAAAATTCGTAGGCATATTCCTGGACAATTCTATTATAACCATGAATCCCGAATCTCTCTGAATAGTCAGGCTTAAGATTCGGATCAGGTGGTTCCTCTCGCCAGCCACTGAAGGTATAGGTGAAGTGACCGTGAAAGACGATAAGAGGGTACTTGGCTTCCGGATGTTCCTCAAAACCCTCAGGAAGAAGCACATGAGCCCCAAGATACATTGGCCTTCCCCAGAATTGGCTGAGCAGCTTGCTCTGGATACGAACATGTTTGACATATTTTGTCTCAGGCGGGTCTGGAATGGGCGGAATCTCCTGATCAAGGACAATCGGGATGACCTTATCTTCCCTGGGATTTATATAGATTTTCCTGGGCAGGCTATAGAAGTTACCGGGCTTGCGGTTCCATTGCTGGCCTTCGCCCTTATCCATGGGCAACTTGATGATATGGCCATCGGCCCGGTGAAAAGTTTCATAGCGATTAAGAAGTCCCTGGACCCAGTATTCACCAGGAGGTATCTCGACCAGGCTTTTCAGGGGATAGCCAAAAACATTTTTATCAAAAAGAGCTGGCTCTCCGGGTTTAAGCCCTTCCACGTCCAGGCCAAAGATGAGCTGGGTATTGGGCCCGTCATTAATCTGGAAGCGGGGTTCAGCTGAGTCATTATCAGAAATCATAAGCAGCATCCGTCCATCAAGAGGTTGAGCCGATTTCTGGGGAGGAAAGGTCAAAGCAAATTTCAAGCCAGGTGATGACTCGCTGGTCACTCTCTGAGTCAGGAAAATCCCCGCAAGAAACAGCAAAAATAACGGAAATAAAATCATCATTTGCAGCCGGTTTTTTCTTGACCTGAAAAAGTCAGATGGAATCATCTTTTTCCCTCCTGTTTTTGCTAAGCCATAACATAAAGTTAAGGCTTTAAGCAAGCTTTTTCTTGAAAATTATAATCATGTCCGCGGCCGAAGCTGAGGCAGGAGATGAAGCTCGTCCCCTGAGGCCGGGATTTAAAAAATCCCGGAAAAAAGAGAAAGCCGGGAAAAACAAAATAGAACCTGGAAATTTTGCTCCTATAAGCGAAAATCCTACCCAGAAGTTGGTTAATTTCACGATTGAGAAGTTTTCCCTCACCCCTGGATTAACCCGGAAAAGGAGGCAGATTCCTCTTTTTTAATCCAGCTCAAAAGTGGCCTGATAATCTGGGATCTTCACAGAAGGGAATTTCTGGCTGCAGGTCTGGGCAAAATTCTCCAGAACCTCTTTTTCTCCGTGAACCAGAAATATCTGGGGAAGAGGCTCCTTGAAACAGGCCAGCCAGTCAAGGAGGAAGTCACGGTCAGCATGGGCGGAAAAGCCCTGGATCTGGGTTATTCTGGCTTTGACTGGATAAATCTGCCCCAAGATACGGACCTCGGGCTGGCCGTCAAGGATCTGCCGGCCCAGGGTTCCCTGAGCCTGATAGCCGACAAAGAGGATGGTCGATTCCGGCCTTGTAATATTATGGACAAGATGATGCTTGATCCGGCCACCGGTGCACATGCCTGAACCGGCCATAATGATGCAGGAGCCACGAAGATGATTGATCGCTTTGGATTCCTCGATGCTGCGCACCATTTTCAGACCAGGAAAATGGAAAGGATGTTGATTCTGACGATAGAGGACTTTTGTTTCTTCATCAAAACTTTCCCGATGCTTTTCAAAAACCTGGGTGACTTCAAGCGCCATGGGGCTATCCAGGAAACAGAGAAGAGGCGGGATTCTCTTTTCCCGGGTCAGCTGATTCAGGTAAAAAAGGACTTCCTGGGCTCTTTCGATGGCGAAGGTAGGAATGACAATATTACCACCAGCTTCCACGGTCTCATTAATTATCCTCGCCAGCAGAGTCACAATGTCCTCAGGGTCTTCATGGTTACGGTCACCATAAGTTGCCTCCATGATGACAGCATCAGCCCTTTCAAAGGTAGAAGGGTCCTCGACCAGGGGCTTATTTTTCTGACCAATATCTCCGGTAAAAATTATGCGCTTCTCCTTTCCTTTCCGGCCAGCTAAGATTTCCACCATAGCTGAGCCCAGGATATGGCCCGCATCATGGAAAATAAAACTGAGATTCGATCCGAGCTTTATTTCCTCTTCATAAGATACCCTTCTGATTAATGGCAGAACCTGGCGGGCCTCCTCCTGGGTATAAAGAGGAATTTCAGGATATGGACCCTGCCGTCCTTCCCTGGCATGTCTTTTTCTTTTATAGGCGGCATCCTCTTCCTGGAGATGAGCTGAATCCAGCAGGACAATCGGCAGAAGGTCGGCTGTCACTGGAGTCATATAAATGGGGCCACTGAAGCCCTCCCGCACCACTTTGGGTAAAAGTCCACAGTGGTCCAGATGAACATGGGTAAGGACAATGGCCTCAAGGGAATCCGGCTCCACAGGAAAGGGATTCCAGTTTCTTTCCAGGAAGGGTCTTTCCTGAAAAAGGCCGCAATCAATGAGAATCCGCCGGCCATAGGACTCGAGAAAAAAGGCTGAACCTGTTACCTGCTGGCAGGCACCAAGAAAAGTGACCTTCATTTTCATGAAAAGATATTTTAAGAAGGAAATTAACGGAGAGCAACCGGAGAAACGGCTGGCTGATCACATTTTTTAAATTCCCGGAATTTTCAAAAATAAAAAAATTTACAAGGAAAAAAATTTTGGTTAATCGCTCTCGAAAGTTCGATCAGGCCGTAGTCTGCCTGGGTTTTAATTTAAAGCTTTAATAGCTGAGGCTGATGGAGCCATTAACTGTTCTCAGCCTGATAAGAGGCCCTCCAGTACCAATCTGGCCTTCGAAGCGGCCCCGGGACTGGGTTAAATTCTTAAAGATAAGAGGGACATCTATATGGATGGTCCCGTTAGTTGATCTGGCTTCCAGATAGCCATTTAAACCTGTTTCTGAAGCGATTTTAATTTTAATGGGACCATTAACCGTTTCGAAAGAAAGATTGTCCTTCAGGTTACGCAGATAGCAGCTGATGGGGCCATTGACGGTTTCAATTTTAACTGGACCCGAGGTAATGACAGCTTCAATCTCGCCATTAACCGCTTCGAAATTGGCCGGGCCTTGCATGCCCTCTGCCTTAATGCTGCCATTGACGGTAGAGGCTTTGATTCGGCCCAGATTTCCTGAAATCTCAATCCGGCCATTTATCACTTCCAGCGAGGTTTCAGCCAGTTTCTCCGGTAAACGGATGTCATAATCAACGGTAACGCCAGTATTTCTCAGCCGGGGATAGATGGTTTTAACCACCACTCTATCATCGAGGGGTCTGACTTCTATCCGCACGAGCTTAAGATTTTTAGGGTCGCGCCTGGTTCTTTTTATAGCCTTAATCTCCACTTCAGGTTGAGACCAGCTGGCAACCCGGACCAGACCGTTGACATTTTCCAATTCGAAGGAGCCCTGGACGCTGAGGGGGTATTTCTGAAAGAATTCTTCCTGGTTTTCCTGGGCCGGACCAGAAGCTTCTATTCTGAAAGCCAAAAGCAATAAAAAGAAGCTGATAATGGCCAAGCCTGACTTAAGGCAAGCTCTTTTTCCTGACATGGTTCCTCCCTTACTTCTTCACCGATATAGACGGAATTAAGCCGGAAAAAGTTCCTTCAGTCTCTGAGATTCGCCAGAGAGATTTTCGGGAAATCTGGCCTTATGCCTTTAATTCAATTGAGGGCACATAAATTACTTTTTTCATGGATTTAGCTTCAGGATTCAGTTTTATCGAATTAAGCTAATTTTTTGATCAAATATCAGCCTTCAGGCCGGCTGGCTCTGAGCCATGGCCAGGTGAGCCCAGTGGAACAGGCTGCCAAAAGTAAAAACTTTTACCGCAAGACGCAGCAATAGATAAATTTCTCCCAGAGCAAAACTCAGCCAGAAAGCAAAGAGATCAGATGTCGGCATATGTCTGAGAATAAGGAAGAAAAGGAAGGTCAGGGCCAGGGAAGCCAGGGAACAGAGAAGAAAGACAGCCCAGGCGGGGAAAAGTCGGGGCGAAAGAAGGATAGCGGTTCGAGCCAGACCCTTCAGGGCCCGGCGATTATCTTCTATCGCCATAATTATACGGGCGTAATCAAAGAACATCCGCAGAAGTGAATAGACAATTAGAAGAATCAGGAATTTAATAAGACCGGCCCAGAAGGCTGGCCAGGCGCTGGCTGCTTTTTCCGTCCATAAATTGAAAATTGAACTCAGCAGGCGGCTGAAAGGAAGGAGAAGGAAGAGCAGAGAAAGAAGGAAGAGAAGGAAAATTTTTAAGAGTCGGTAAAAATAGAAAGCTGCGGCTTTGAGAAAATCTCTAAAAAGGAAGGAATTTTCTGATTTTAAAGCCCCCAGGATGCCACCATCAATTCCCAGGGAAAGGGGGATGGCTATAAAAATAAGGGTCAGGCCGAGTCCCGAAAGGAAAGGGGTTAAATTTTGATAATTATAAATGATATCGCTGAGCCAGATGAGGTCAGTTCCCCGGCTGAGATTGGCCGCAAGCGAGGAATGGGCGAAGGTTTTTCTCAGCAGAAGAAAAAAAGGCCAGGTGAAGGCTAAGGCCAGAAAGGCCTGGAGGGCCCAGAGATAAAAAATTAGTCTTTTCCCCCTTAAGGTTTCGTTTAAACCGAGCTTAAGGACTCTTATTATCATGGCTTTCTCCCCTTAAATAAGACCGCTTAAGGTCAGCAGAAAATTCTGCAGAATAAAGAAAAAGGAGGCTGCCAGCCGCCAGATTCCCTGATTCTGGCTTTCGAGGGTTCGGCTGTTGTTGGCCCAGTTAGAATCAATAACCCAGATATTTTCAGGATCAACCATGGCCAGTCTGACCCTGCTTTCTTTTTCTAAAAGAAAGCGAGCCCATCTTTCCTGGCCATCCCACATTCTTATTTCTTCCGAGCCATCTTCAAAAACAATTTTTATTTTCAGAGGAAAATCAGGAGAAATTCTGGCTTCTCCATATCGCCTGACGATGATTTCGTTAAGATAAATTTTTGATTTTAGTGTCTTTTCGGCTGAAGGCGGAGCTTTCTCCGCTCGCCTATTTTCCTTTCTTTTTTCTTCTTTCATCTCCTTCCCTTTTTGTTTTGCAGGTTCTTTTTCCTTTTCTCTGGTTTCTTCTTGGCTCGCCAGGTTTTCCTGGACTTTTCTGATATCTTTCAGACCGATTTCTTTTCTCAGGCCAGCCTCATCAAAGAGGCCCATTAATTTAGCCGGCTTGAGCCGGGAACGAAGCGAAGCAATGCCATAATCAAAGGTTTGGGCTGAAAGAAAAAAGGTGCGATAAAACCAGTCAAGGTCCTGTCCAGCCACCTCGCTCATTACCTGGAAGAAGTCTTCGCTTCGAGGATGACGGAAACGAAAGCGCTGCTGGAATTCCCGCAAACCGCGGAGCATCTTTCCTTCACCCAGAAGCCTTTCCAGGGTATAAAGGCAGGCTGAAGCTCGCTGGTAGACATTAAGGCCATAACTGAGGCGGTTGAGAAACTCCCAGGAAAGGCGAACAATGGGATCTGTTGAGGCAATATGAATTGAGGTAGCCCGGTCAAGTTCCCAGTCATAATATTTTGGGAGCTTGAAAAACCAGGCAAGAGGCAGCTGGTTTAGGGCCAGGGAGAGTCTTCCAGGTCCAAAAGCTCTGGCTAAAACCTTCCCGGTGCTGTAGGTATTTAGGCCTTCATCAAGCCAGGCTTCTTCAAACTCATTATTGGCCACAAGGCCATACCAGTAATTGTGACCAAATTCGTGGACAATGACGCCTTCAGGGGAAAGAACCTCCCGGCTTAAAAAAAGTGAGGTGCCGGCGGTGAACAAGGTTGGATATTCCATGCCGCCGCTTCCCGTCCCATAGGGGGGATCAACCAGGGTTATCTGCTCATAAGGATAAGGACCGAACCAGAGACCATAATATTTAATGGCCGCTTTTAAAGCTCTGACATGTCGTTCCAGCTGGGAGCGGTGTTCAGGTCTGAGGAGGATAATCATTTTAACTCTGGGCAAAGTCAGGTCTTCAGGGCTGAGGCCGAGAAGTTTGGCTGTGGCCTTCAACTCTTCCTGACTGATTTCCTTTTCCGGGATATAGTCAATTTCTTCCTTAAAATAGTCAGGTGCGGCTGTCCAGGCAAAATCATGAACCCAGTCTTCCGCAAAGACAATGGTTTGTTTTCGGGCTGCCTCATCAACCTGACGGCTGATTTCTTTTCCTGAAGCGGCCACGACAAAACCAGAAGGAGTGGTGATTTCCACCCTGAAGCGGGCAAAGTCAGCGTAAAATTCAGAATTTAGATGATAGGCATGACAGTTCCAGCCTCGGCCTGCCTCATAGACTCCAGGCTTGGGATACCACTGGGAGATGAAAAAGGCCTGACGACGGAAGCCAACCCTCATACCCTGGGCCGGGACCTTGCCCTTAAAGGTCAAAATAAGATGGACCTTTTCTCCAGGTTTGATGGGTTCAGGGAAAAAGACTCGCGCTACCGTTTCATCAAGAGAATCGGGCCTTTCCTGGCGGATAAATTCAAGAGTAGGTTTTAAATCACGTCCATCAGAAAGACGAATGGACTCAAGGTCAATCCAGCCCCACTGACCTTCCCGGGGTCGCACTGAAGCCAGGCCCGTTTCAGCTCTGGCTTCCTGAAAAAAAACACTGCCTTCGTTTTTAAAAGCATTCCAATAGAGATGAAGCCAGAAGTCGGGCACGGCTTCTCCGCTTCTATTTTCCCAGATTATTTCCTCTTCGCCAGAAATCATGGCTTTTTCCGGATCAAGGCTTACCTTAATGTGATAGGAGACGGGAGGAGATTCAGCCGGTTTTTGCCAGGAAGCTAAAAGATTCATGGAAGTTGAAAGCAGGAAAAGAAGAATTAAGCCGGAGAAAAAGGCCCTGGAGTTGAGAAAATTTTCGGCCTTCATTTCTTCCCTCCCATGAATTTATGTTTAAGATTTTAAATAAAAAAATCGGGTCTGCCAAATTTTTTTAAAAGGACCCCCATCCGGAAATTAAGTGAAAAGTGAAGTCTCAGTTTTATAATAAGGCCGGGGCTAAAAGGCCGGCGCTAAAAGATGACCTGAATGATGGAAGTCAGGCCAATGATTGAGCTATACATCTTTGATTTGCCCCTCTGATTCTAAACTTTTTCGCTTAAAGGAGATGGGTTTTTTAAAAAAGAAGTTTATAAAAAAATTGAATTTGAAAAAATATCATTTAAAGGAGATAAAAGAATCTTCCTGGAAGAATTAAATCTGTTCGGACCACAAAGCTTTCAGGAGAAAAAGCGACCGAGTTTTTCCTGCCAGAAACTTTTGCGAGGAAAATACATGAAAAGGAGGATGACGGAAACTATGGTCAGAACATAAAAATCACGCGAAAGTCCGGTCAGCAGGAAAAAGACAAAACCGAGGATAGCGGGAACTTCAGCCAGGCAAAGGGGAACCAGGGAACCTGTGATTAAGCGCTGCAGTCCCTGATAGAAGTCAATATCAGGCGAAAGCCTGGTGAAGATACTCTGAAGGAGGCGCATCAGGATAAGGGAAGCTACGGAGATGGCATAAATAATATAGCGAAAGGTTGCGAGCTGGCCGAAGGCAATCTTACCATAGCCATAAAAAGGCCTGTAGGCATGTCTGATAAATTCTTCTATGATGACCAGAACCGCCATGGAACCCAGCAGGCTCAGGGCAATTATGACCTGATTGCGGAAAGCCCTGGCCAGGGAAGTTTCCAGTTCTTTTAAATCCTTCATTTCTCTCTCCTCCTGCTCTGGCCGCTAACTCAAGCTACTCACCCGATAAAGGCCTGAATTTAATTTAGTCATTAAAAGAAATTTTATTTTATCCATTTTCAGGCAATTTTTGAATAAGAATTTTTTTCCCCGAATAACGGCGACCTGTAATATCTTTTTACGAGTTAATCAACATAAAGAAGAAATCCCTTCAGATAATGACTTTCAGGATGAAAAATATTCAAAGGATGGTCCAGGCTGTGTCTCATCCGCTGCAGAATTTTGACCTGCCGGCCTGCCTCGCTGGCAGCTGCGAAGAGTACCTTTTGAAAGAGGCTATCGTCCACATGGTGGGAACAGGAAAAAGTAAGAAGCAGGCCTCCCGGAGGGAGATGCCGCAGGGCCAGACGGTTGATGTCTTTATAACCCCGGCAGGCAGCGTTGACCTCACTTTTCTTTTTGGCAAAAGCAGGGGGATCGAGGATGATAAAATCAGCCTCAACTTTCGGCTGACGCAGGAAGGAGAAAACATCTTGATTATGAAGTCGATAAACTTCCGGACCGAAACCATTTATTTCTAAATTTCTTTGAGCCACACCAAGAGCATGAGCTGAAGTTTCTACCAGTTCTACCTGCCTGGCCCCGCCCAGGAGGGCATTGACGCTGAAAGCCCCGGTATAGGCGAAACAATCCAGGACTTTTCTCCCCGCAGCTAACTGGCGGACCAGCTTTCTCATCTCCTTTTGATCGAGATAAAAACCTGTTTTCTGGGGATGGGTGAAATCAACGATATATCTGGCCTGATCTTCCTTTATCTCGGTCGTAAAATGGGCCTCACCATAGATCCAGGCCTCGTAATCTTCAAGTCCCTCCTCCTTCCGCGCTGGTCCCAGGCTCCTTTCAAGGATGGAGCGGGGCCTGAGCCGATCGATCAGGCGCTCAAGCAGCCACGCTTTGAGTTTTTCCATTCCAAGAGTAGTAATCTGAATGACCACAACCTCATTGTAGCGATCAACGACAAGACCCGGGAGATTATCTCCCTCGCCATTAACGAGACGATAGGCGTTGGTTTCTGGGCCAAAAAGGACCTGACGCAATCTGATGGCTCTTTCCAGGCTGGCTTCCAGGGCTTTTTCAGGAAGCTCCGGACCGAAACTGACCATGCGAGCCACAATGGAACAGCGACGATTGACGTAGGCATAACCCAGGTGATTTCCCTGATGGTCCTTCACTTCAACCAGGCTGCCATCTTCGACCTGGGGAAATGTTTTGACCGCTCCTGAAAAAATCCAGTGATGGCGCTGGAGAACAGGCTTTTCCCTACCCGGAAGAAGAATTAAGGATTCGTAGGACCTGGCTTTCATTTTAAAGACCTCAGGAAAAGGGCAATCTGGCGATCAAGGGGGAGTAATTCGGCAAGAGGAATCTCTTCAGGGGAAACCCAGACAATTTCCTCGTGGTCAACAAGGTAAAGAGGCGGACTCTTCAGCGCCACGCGATAAACCCAGAGTTCAATCCCTGGCTGGGCTTCGGGATCTTGAAAAATGCCCAGAGACTCTTTTATTTCCGCCTGAAGACCAAATTCCTCCAGCAATTCACGGCGTAAGCCTTCCGGAGGTTCCTCACCTGGACGGACCTTTCCTCCAGGAAATTCCAGGCAGCCACCTCCTTTTTTCTCCCTTTTACGGCGAGCCAGAAGAATGCGGCCATCCTTTTCAATAATGGCCGCCGTGACCTTCATCTAAAAGCCTCTCCTTTTTTTCCATCTTAACTTTGCTCCCCTTGCTTTGCAACCCGAGGAATGAAATGAGTTCTTGGAAGGAAGAAATTATGTTAAAATACGGCCATGAAAGTTGCTTTTTTAGCCTCTGAGGCCATCCCCTATGTTAAAACCGGGGGTCTGGGAGATGTAGTTGGTTCTCTCCCCCATTATCTCACCCGGCTGGGCCTGGAAACAAGTCTTTTCCTTCCCCTCTACCTTGATGTAAAGAAAAAGAACCTGGCTCTAACTCCGGTCGCTGAAATTAGAGCCTCGTGGCAGGGAAAGGAAGTAATCTGTCCCCTCTGGGAAGATAAAAGCTCTGAGTTTCGAGTTTTCTTCCTGCAGCATGATGGCTATTATTCCCGCGAAGGAATCTATGGCACCTCCATGGGCGACCATCCAGATAATGCTGAACGCTTCGCTTTTTATTCTCTTTTTTCGCTTCTCGCCATGAAAACCCTTAATTTTAAACCGGACATTATTCATGCCCATGACTGGCAGGCCGCCCTTTCCCTGGCTTATCTTCGCTATCTCTTTAAAAATGACCCTTTTTTTAAAGGGATAAAATCGCTTTTCACCATCCATAATCTGGCCTATCAGGGCCTTTTTCCGCCTGAAATCATCGGGCGTATCCATCTTCCACCTGATGTTTTGAACTGGCAGGAAATGGAATTTTATGGTCAAGTTAATTTTCTTAAGGCGGGCCTGGTTTATGCCGATGCCATTTCCACTGTCAGCGCTACCTATAGCCGGGAAATTCAGCAGCCAGAATTTGGCTTTGGCCTGGATGGGGTTTTAAGGGAGCGCTCGAAGGTTCTTTTTGGTCTTCTCAATGGCATTGATATTTCCAGCTGGGATCCGGCAACTGACCCTCATCTTCCCTACCATTTCCATCGTCAGGACCTGTCGGGCAAGAAGAAATGCAAGGCTGAATTACTTCGTCTTTTTAATTTTTCCCCTGACGCCGGGGCGAATGCTCTGGCCGGGATGGTCAGCCGTCTGGCTGACCAGAAGGGATTTGACCTTCTTGCCTCCAGCCTCGATGAACTTTTTTCTCTGGGTTTAAGGCTGGTTATCCTGGGCCAGGGCGATAAGAAATATCAGGACCTTTTGCTTAATCTTCAGGAAGAAAAAAAGGATTTTCTGCGGGTAAAAATTGCCTTTGATGAGTCTCTGGCTCACCTGATTATTGCTGGCTCTGACCTTTTTCTGATTCCCTCACGATTTGAACCCTGCGGTTTAACTCAAATGTACAGCCTGCGCTATGGAACAATTCCGGTAGTCCGGGCTGTCGGTGGCCTCGAAGATACCATTGAAGAGTTTGACCCGGTGACCCTGAAGGGTAATGGCTTCAAATTTAAAGAATATTCAGTGGCGGGCCTGATCGCAGCTGTAAAAAGAGCCCTGGCCATATATAAGCAGCCGGCTCTCTGGTCCAGGCTTATCGAGAATGCCATGGCCTCTGATTTTTCCTGGGAAAGAGCTGCCCGGGAATATGCTCAGCTTTATCAGCGAATAATTATCAGCCAATAAAAAAATTTAAGGGCTGAATTCAAATCCTGCTATTTATCTTTTAGAAAGCCTGGCCGAAGGTAAAATGATAAGGGAAATCAGAGTTAAAGAAAGAGAAGCATGATGAAATTCTATCATCTCGGTTTGGCTGCAGACTGGGAATACGATTCTGATTTTCTGCAAATGATTGAAGAAAAGGCCCGAGCTTCTGGCCTGGAAACTCTCGCCATCTGGCCGGAAAGTGTTGAGGACATCTCTTCGAGGTTGAGAGAGCAGCAAATAGGCTTCCACTATATTCTTGACCGAGCTTCGCTTTCTTCGCCTGAATTTAACGATTTAATTTGGCTGGCTCAGAAGCAGGGGACGATAATTTTTGATCCTCCCGAAAAGGTCCACCGGGCTGCAGACAAAGCCACCATGCACCTGGAATTCATTTCTCAGGGAATTCTAACGCCCTACACCATTATCCTGCCGCCCTTTGAACAAAATGCCTCGCTGGAGGGCCTGGACCTGGATTTATCTGCGGTTGGTCATCCCTTTGTGATTAAACCCGCCAGCTTTACAGGCGGCGGAATGGGCGTCATCAAAGATAGTTCAAGTCTTGAAGATATCCAGCGGGCCAGGCAGGAGTTTCCCCTTGATAAATATTTGATTCAGGAAAAAATCGAACCGAAAATCTTAGATGGGCGGAGATTCTGGTTCCGGGTTTTCTTTTCCTGGGGCCTGATTCAGGCTGCCTGGTGGAATGATGAAACCCATATTTATAAGGAATTAACCCGGAAAGAAATAACTAACTACAACCTTCAGGCCCTCTTTAACCTGGCTGAAAAGATTCAGAGAATTTGTGAGCTTAATTTTTTTTCGACAGAAATAGTTCTGGATAAAAAGAATCGCCTGATTGTCGTTGACTATGTCAATGAAATCTGCGATATGCGGCTTCAATCACGGCACGATGATGGGGTTCCTGACAGGCTGGTAGAAAGGATAGCTGAAAGCCTTATAGCCTTTATAAGAGGGGAGAAGCTTTGGTGAAGTAATCCTGTTTTATTTCTTTTTAGCCCACAATTGCCTTTTAGCTCATAAAATGATTTAAAAGATATCTGAAGAGAGGTCGCCTTCCCTCGAGCCCTCCAATAATTTTTTCCTCAGCCGATGATAACGGAATTTATGGACTATTTCGAGAAATGCAGGAAACTTTCGGGGATCATCCCTCAGGAAAAAAAGGTGGCTCTGGCAGTTACAGTCGGAGCAACCAAAACCGGGTACCGGCGTGGCTATCTGACTTAATTCACGAGCCAGTTCGCATTCCAGATCTTCACCTGTGCGAATGGGCACAATCTGAATCAATCTGGCTCTCTCGAGAAGATAATCGATATGCCAGAAAAGCTTCTTCTGGCGACGGCCGTGGCGATGAAGGCGGGCCTCAAGATTTTTCCGGGCTGAACCAGCATAGAGGTAATAACCCGGCTCAAATTCTACTATTCCCATTTTTCCTATAGGAATATACATTTTAATCTCAGCCCGGGCAATCAAAATGTAGACCCCGCGGTCAATGGCCTCTTCTTCAATCAGAGGCCAGGGAATATTTAGGGGGCGGAGGGAATTTTCTTCAGGTTCCAGCTTGTCGTTCAGGCCGGCGGCAACAGCCAGAATCTTAATCTGGTCCTTAATCTCGAGGAGAGCCTGAGTAAATTTCCAGTCCGTATGGAATTCCGGGAAAAAAAAGAGAGCCTCGGGCCACCAGACAACAAAGAGAATGGCGGCGAGATGAGCGGGCTTGCGGGCAAAAGAGGCCAGTTCCAAAAGATGTCGCCTCCCCCTGTCGCTGACGGCATCCGGAAAAAAAGCTAAGTTCCGGGCAAAAAGAGTGCAATTCTTAACTTCAAGAGCCAGAAGACCCGCTGGACCCGTCAGCAGAAAATCAAAGCGACTAGAACCAAATTTCATTTCCCTTTTAACTGGAGAAAAATCTTCAAGGCCAGGAATGAGATGGCGCTCGAGCCATTTTTCCACATAAAAGTTGGTCAAAGGTGTATGGAGAAGCACAGGTCTTCTGTTAATGTCAGCTGCCAGAACTGTATAAGGAAGTTTTCTTTCAAGGGGAGAAGGCTGTAAATATAATTTTCGGCCAGGAAGAAGAATTTCCCAGAGACGACCGGGATTGGCTAAATAGGCCAGAACGGGCTTGCCATTAACTGTGCAGCGGACGGTGAAACGGTTGAGTCTGGCCTCAAAAATTCCGGTCACTACAGGCGCTTTCTCCGGTAAAAAAATCATGTTTTTTGGACCTGAGTGTCCTTTTTACCCATTTTTTGTTAACTCATTTTTTGTCTTCAGCCTTTAATTTTCAATCAGCAAGCTCCTTGATAGCCTTTTTTCTTCGAGCGAATCTGCTTCTTTTTGCTTCGGGATTAATAGCTTTCCAGTGATCAACCGATTTTCAGAGGGACGATCCGGGTAAATAGCCAGGAGGGCCATTATTTAGATCTGGAAGAGGGTGAGCGGGCAATTGCCTGGCCTTTGCGGGCATACTCCTGGGATAAGGTGTTCTCACCCAGGCGATTATAAATATCGGCGAGAAGAAAGTAACCCAGGGCCATGTCCTTCGCTTCCGGTTTAAGCTCAAGGCCCCGGCGCACAAGGGAAATTGCCTCCTCCAGATTTTCCTGACGGTTAAGATAGATGCGGGCTAAATAAAAATAAGTCAGGGGAAAGTCCGGTTCAATCTCAAGACAGAGCCGCAGAAGGTTTTCTTCTCTCTTATCGTCGTTCCTCAGGCGATAAATTCGAGCCAGATTAAAGGCAGCTTTAAAATGACGGGGGCTATGTTTGAGCTCTTCTTCATAGGCTTTGATGGCTTCCTCCAGCCTTCCTCTGGCTTCATAAACTTGAGCTAAATTATAATGCGCGTTGGTTAATTCCGGGTTTAATTTTAGCGCCTGAAGCAGGTTTTCCTCGGCTTTTTCCATTTCTCCCCGCTCGAAATAAACTGCACCCAGGGCGTTGTAAGCAGAAGCGGAATCAGGATTGAGCTTCAAGCATTCCTGATAATATTTTATGGCTTCCTCATAATTCTTTTTAAAAAATTTAAGGTTACCAAGGAGAAAGTAAATCTGGGAATCGGGGAAGCCTTTATGGATGAATTCTAAAAGGAATTTTTCTGCCTCCGCTTCCCGGCCTGATCTTAAATGGCAGTTGGCAATATTGATAGCCGCAAAAACATCGTCTGGTTTGAGAGCCAGAGCCTGCTGGAAATTTTCGATAGCCCGGTCATAATGACCCAGGCGAAAATGAATGTTGCCCAGGGTGAAATAGGCATCGGAAATATCCGGGTCCTGGCTGATTATTTTTTCAATTATAGCTATGGCTTCACTGGCATCGCCCTCCATCCCGATTTCTCTTGCCCGGGAAAGTTCATTGAAGACCTCAATTTTATCCCTGGGGTTGGCCAGCTTTTTGCCGGCAGTCGCTTTAAGATCAATAAAAGAGCTGACATAACCTAAGGCGGCCAGCCTTTCCCTTGTTTCTTCATCAATCTGACTGAGATTGAGCTTAAAGGCATTCTGGCTGTGAGACTGAATATAGGCTTCAGCTTCTTTTTGCAGCCTGGCCAGAATTTTCTTTTCCTGATGGGCTAAATTATTTCTTTCCCTGGGGTCAAGGCTTAAATCATAAAGTTCTGGTTCGGGAGCGATAATCAACTTCCAGCGCCCATCCTGGATTGACCTCAATTCAGACCAGCCAAAATGGAGGCGAGGGTAAAAGGTCTCGGCGTAGGCCAGGTTTCGGCTGTGCCTTTCAGGGTTTTCGAAATAGCCCAGAAGACTCCTCCCCTGAACTGAATCAGGCACCGGCAGGCCAGCCATGTTTAAAACGGTGGGCATAATATCTGTCAGGCAAACGGTGGTTTTAACTGTTTTTCCCTGAAATTCTGAAAAGGGTGTCACAAAGATGAGGGGAACATGAATGGCTCCTTCATAAAGGAAAAAACCATGGGTGGCTTCCTTATGCTCGCCCAGACTTTCGCCATGGTCGGCTGTAAAAATAAGAATGGTTTTGGCCAGCAGGTTGCTCTTTTCCAGAAAATCGTAGAGGCGACCAATTTCATGGTCCGTAAAGGCAATTTCGCCTAAATAAGGATGTCCCGGATATTTCTGCGCCCAGAATTCAGGCGGCTCATAGGGAGTATGGGGGTCGTAAAGATGAATCCAGAGGAAAAAAGGCAAATCTTTTCTGTCTTCAAGCCATTTGAGGGCGTGATCGATGACTTCATTGGCCCGCCTCTGAACCATGGAGAGAGAGATTTTTTCAAATTTACTTAAATCAAACTGGTCAAAATAATAATCAAATCCCTGATCCAGGCCCCAGCGGGAATCAAGGACATAGGCGCCAACAAAGGCAGCCGTGGCGTAGCCGGCTTCATGGAAGACCTCACTCAGAGTAACTAGCTCTTTCGGGACAACAAAACCACCATTGTCCCTGACCCCATGAAAGAGAGGAAGTGTTCCGGTGAGAATGGTGGTGTGAGAAGGCAGGGTTAAAGGAGTCTGGGCTATACAGTGTTCGAATTTAACCCCCCTCCGGGCGAACTCATCGATGACCGGAGTTTCAATATTTTCATATCCATAACAGTGAAGGCGATCTGCTCTCAGAGTGTCTACAGTGATCAAAACAAAATTAAGTTTTTCTTTTGAAGAAAAGGAAGGACGAAAGCGGTGCAGAGAAAAAGGCTGGAGCCAGAAAATAATCAGGAGAAGAACGAGGCTCAGGGAAAAAAGCAAAAGAAAAAGCCATAATTTTTTTCTGGCCATCAGCCTCTTCCCATAAATTATTATAGCAAATTATATTATCGTCTGCCCTTTCTTTGCCTGATTAACTCTCTCCGGCTATTTCTGAAAGGGAAGCAATTTTTTGAACAGGGAATTTTTTGTTTTAAAAAGTCTTTTCTTTTAAGACCGTCCTTACCTCAAGCCTGACGTAATTTTTTGCTAACTTTAACTTTATGGATTCCCTGTTTTTAATTATTGATGGCATATTTTTAGAGACTGAATTTTCTTAAGAGAAAAATCTGCCTGGAATCCTTTCTGCCCTGGTGGCCGAAAATCTTGCCTTTTATCCAAATTTCCATAAAAATTATTAAGATGCCTCTTTTGCAAATATTTATTTTGCTCTAGAAGAATTAATAATTAATATTTTTGTAGATTTTATTAAATAAACCTTGGGAATTAAAGCCGGCGGAAGGGGTGCAGATAACCTTTAAATATGGATTTTTTGAATGAAAGTCTCCCGGGTCGATTTCGTATTTCATATTCATTTAGTTTGCCTCATAAACCATAAATTGCCTGAAGTGATTCAGCTGAAAGCTCATCAAGGAATCCAATTTTAATTAAATAGGAAAAAGCAATAATTAAATTTTCTTATTTTAATTTCAACTGATAAATTAATCTGACCAGATAAATTTGCGAGGAAGATAATTCCGGGAGGGAGGATCTGCCTCCCTCCCGGATGCCTTTCTTCTTAGAATTCTTAGAACATCAGCCGCAGACCGAGCCTGAACTGTCTGGGCCGCACAATGCTATAAAGCTGATGACCTTCAGTCGAGGGCCATTTATCCGGATACCAATCATAGCCAATTCTCGTACCCCAGCTGGTGACGGTATCAGCGTTAAAGACGTTGAAAACATCGAGAATTATCCCGAAACGATACTTTTCTTTAAACCGGAAGATCTTTTCCAGCCTAAGGTCAAGAATCTTCTGCATGGGATAATGATATTTACCTCTTTCTTCGGCAAAGAAAGTTACCCTGCCCTGAGCCAGTCTCTTGGTCCGGTAGCGCGTTGTCCAGGCGTTGCCGGTGATGGCCCGGAAGTAAGCGCTGAAGCTGATATCAAGTGGCAGGATGTATGTTCCCTGAAGTTTCAGCATATGAGTTGGGTCATAGGTCAGGTGGCCCTCATCATTGATCCAGAAATTGGGATCGCCCGTATGCAGGCCATCCCGGTCATTCCAGCCAATATCGTCAGCCTGTCCATTATCAATGGTTCCCCAGGCCTTAGAATAGACATAACTCAGCAGAAGCTGCCAGCGATGGGAGAAGCGCTTATTGAAAAGAAATTCCACGCCCCGGTATTTTCGATAAGGATCCAGCATTACCCAGGGATCGCCTTTCTTGATATTATCGAGAACATAGGCATGAGCATTTCCTGTTGTCAGCTCATAAATATCAAAGGTCTTATTAACGTGATAGCCAACATAGATCGGCACAGTTCTATAGTTAGCCTTGGTATCGTATCGGCCAATAATGTTTTTCCATTCGCGGTAAATATAGGCGATGGAAAAGGAAGCATCAGTGAAAAGCTCTCGTTCCAGGCTGACAGTATATTGCTGCATGTAAGGATGCTTGATGCCCTCAGCTATCGAATAGAGTTCCTCGTGCTTGAGTCGCATAAATTCAACCCACTTTTTACCATCCCAGTAATAACCAATGTAATCGGAATAGGCCGAAGCCGGATTCAGACGGTCGTGATAGGCTGCAAACATACCCTCAGTAAACTGGCCATAATGAGCTTTAAGAACAGTGGTTCGGTCACCAAAGACGTCAAGCGTAAAGCCAATGCGGGGAGCTATGCGCCGGGTATTGTAAACGATTCCTTCGACATTCTTAATTGTTCCCCAGTTCTGGCTGAAACGCAGGCCAGCACTGATATTCAGGCGAGGAGAAATTGACCAGGAGTCCTGGGCAAAGGCTTCCAGGCGGGTATAACGGGTATTGGTGTCATAGCCTTCATATTGATAGGCCAGATAATGCTGCCAGCCTTTGGTCGGATTTCCATAGCCAAAATACTTCATGTGATTGGGACCGGTATAGCCATATCTATTTCTTACGGTGGAGCGCTCAATTTCGACGCCGAATTTGAAATCATGGTCTCCCTTAATGAAATCTTCGGCGTAATGGGTTAAGCTGGCATTTCCCTGGAATCTTGTCCGGTCAGCGTAAAAGAAATAACCGGCGCTGCTGTAACGGAAGTTTTCATCCAGGCTGAAATAAAAGGGTTTATCCTTACCAACCTCGGGGTCAAGATAATAGTAGCCCCAGAAATAGGCAGCCTTAACATCATAGAAGGTTTTCGGGCTGAGAATCTTGGTCAGGCTGAAGTTAGCCACAATCTCAGGCGATTTCTGGTTGACACAGGCCTCCGGAGCGACATTGGCCGCTGCCCCGCGATTCTTGCCGTCATAAGTATCAACTTCTAAGGAGAAAATCAGGCTCAGAGTAGGATCAATCTGGGAATTGAATTTGGTGAAAAGACGGGGCTGGTTATATTGCCGGGGTTCGGGAAAGCCGGTGACCCAGTCACCAAACTGCTGAAACTGGGTGCCCACATAATACCAGAGCTTATCTTTCCTTATAGGACCTCCAAGATGGGCATTAACGTCAATTAAGCGGTAGAGAGGCGAGGTTAAAGTCGGAAAATCATTAAGATATTTTTTGTTATTGTCCTGCTGCCAGAAGTTCTTGGGCCAGTCATCTTTCTTTCCCTGGAAGATGCCCTCAATATGGCCTGAGAGCGTGTTCCCGCCGGATTTTGTCACCAGGTTAAAAATGACACCAGTAAAGTTACCATATTCAGCAGGCAGTCCAATGCCCATGATTTTAGCTTCTTCGATGATATTGTGGTCGAGAAAGACCCAGGCTGTACCGGCATCAGGATCAGAAACATTGACGCCATCCACGGACCAGGCGATTCCAGTTCCGCTTGAGGAACCATAGGCGACATTGCTGACGACTCCAGGAGCCAGGTTAACGATATCTGTGGTGAACTGGCTGTAGGGAATATTCCGGAGAACTTCATTGGCCAGGGTGACAGAAGCTGTTTCTGTTGATTTAACGTCAATTGTTGGCGCCTTGGCCAGGACAGTGACTTCCTCAGCAATGGCTGCTGGCTTCATAACCAGGTCAACTGTCAGGCGCACCGTCGTGGTTAACCTGATGTTTTCCCTGACCACAGTGACAAATCCCTGAAGTTCTGCTTTAACCGAATATTCACCCGGAGGAAGCGCCGGGAATCTGAATTTTCCCTCGGCATCAGTAATGAAGGTCCGGACGCCCATCAGGCTGGGGCTGGAAATAGTGACCGTCACTCCGGGTAAGGGATTGCCCTGCTCATCCTTGACTGTGCCTTCAATCGCGCCTGTTTCTCTGGACTGGCTGAAAGCAAGAGAGGCAATAAATAGGCCAAAACAAAGGAAAATCATAAATTTTGTTTTTGCCATTCTTTCCTCCTTTTACTTTGATTTTCTTTAACTTCATCTTCAATTTTTTGTTTCCTTGCTCTCACCTCCTTCCATAATTTATATTGCAAAATTTGTGCCAGATTTAGAAATTAATTTCCCCTGATAAAAAGTTCGATGAAGGCTCCTCTGGCCCGAAAAATTCAAAATATTGAATTGAAATTCAATTTTTTGAATTTTAACCTCTTTCTTCATGATTTAACTAATGATTTAATTCAACCCCTGAAGATTGTCAAGATTCCCTGATTGTGATAATTTAATTTTAGTTTTTAAATTAAAGAGCTGGAAAATTTTATGAAGGGAAAAAAGGCAAATTTCTTTCTGGCCGGCTTAACTTTCTGCTTTTTCTCAGGCGCTGGCTTTACCCTCCCCCCTAAATATGAGGAGTGGCTAGCCCTGGTCAAGCCCATTATTACTTCCCTCGAAAGGGAAGTTTTCCTTCAGCTGAGGACAGACCAGGAAAGGGACAAATTTATAGCTTTTTTCTGGAAGCAGAGAGATCCCCGGCCTGATACCCGGGAAAATGAGTTTTATCAGGAATATATGGCCAGAGTGGAAGAGGCTGATCGCCTTTTCAGTCCCGGTTCTTCCGTCAGGGGAAGCCTCACCGAAAGGGGCTATTATTATCTTCTGCTCGGCCCTCCCCTCGAAAGGCAGCTTTTTACCACCCATTCCGGGCTCTGGCCTCTTGAACTCTGGTTTTACCGGGGAGATGAGTCATCTGGCCTTCCCCCTTATTTTTATTTAATTTTTTACCAGCCTCAAGGACAGGGCGATTTCCGCCTTTATTATCCTGGCATCGAAGGCCCGGAAAAACTGCTTATCCCTTCTCTGGCCCGTCAGCCCTTTGACCGGGAGGCTGCCTATAACTTTATTCGTAAGATTTCTTCTGAACTGGCGGCTGCATCCCTCAGCTTTATTCCCGGAGCGCAGCTTTCCTCTGCCACTTCTCTTTCTTCCGAAACCCTTCTGGCTTCGCTGCGCTCTCTTCCTGAAAAGAAATTCAATGAAGCCTATGCCCGCCATTTTCTCGATTATCAGGGATGGGTAGAAGTGGATTATGCTGATCGTTACATAGAAAATAATTTTCGGGCCATGGTCTTCTTTCATCAGGGGCAGGCTTTCCTTCACTGGGCCTGCGAACCAGAAGTCATGAGTTTTGCAGAAGAAAATGGCCAGGCCACGGCGATTTATGAGCTGTTTCTAAAAATTGAAGATAAAAAAAAGCAGGTTATCTGGGAAAAAAGCGAGGAAATCCCGGTTCGTCTAACCCGGGAAGAATTTGAATCTCAGGGAAAAAGAATCTTTTCCTTTCAGGACCTCTTCCCTCTTATCCCCGGTCATTACAGAATCCATTTTCTCCTAAAAAATAAGACCATCAAGGAATTTACTTCCGCCTCCATCGAGGTTGAAGTTCCGGAGGCAAAGGACAAGCCCGCTCTGAGTCAGCCTCTGATCTATTATGCCCGGGAGGAAAGACCCCAATCTCAGCACTCCCTGCTTCAGGCCTTTTCCTTCGGACAATGGCTCTATCGACTTAATGCTCGCTCGGAAATTCCAGCCGGCGCCAGGATTGGTCTGGCCATCCAGCTCTGGCCTGGTGCCGGTCAGGAAAATCAGGTGAGCTGGCTCGCAATAAATCTCAAAAGAGCTAGTGATGAAAGTGTGGCCAGAAGCTGGGAAAGAAAAATAAGTGGCCTTGAGCTCAAAGAGCCAATTGTGGATACTGGCTTTTTTTCCCTTGATGGTTTAAAGCCGGATTATTACTTTCTTGAAGTTTCCTGGCTGGATGAGAACCGGCAGAAAATAGCCAGTCAGCGAGAAAAGATAATTCTCCTTGATCGACCTTATCCTCCCATTCCCCGGGTTATGTCCCGTCTTCATCCGGCCTTTCCTGCCCCTGAAAGCCTCCAGATTCTGGCCTCCCAGTACTTCCTTTCAGGTCAATATGAACAAACCTTAAGGCTGGGTCAGAAAATTCTGGGCCTTAAAGATGACCCGGAAACCCGGCTGTTAATGGGCAAATCCCTTTTTGCCTTAAAAAAATACGCAGAATCAGCTCAGATACTTCAGCCCTTATATGAAGCCAGTCAGAATCGAGAGGCCGGGAAGGTCCTGGCTCTTGATTTCTATTATCTGGAGAAATGGCCAGAAGCCGTGGCTTATCTGGAAAAATTGCTCCAGGAAGGAACCGAGCTCTCCCTGTTAAATCTGGCCGCCGAATGTTATCTTAAACTGGATTTCCCCGCAAAAGCTCTGCTGATGATTGAAAAGTCCCTGAAACTTGAGCCCAATCAGCCTCAGGCCAGAAAATTAGAAGAAATCATTAAAGCCAGATTGAAATAAAGGGGAAAGGAAAATTCGGCCCTTCTTGATAAATTCGTTCTTTGAAGTTATGATTATTCAGAGGCTGATTACGACGGTGGCAGGTAGAGGCAAATAAGATTTTAATATAATGAAATTGTTATTTAAAAAATTCTTTATGATAGAAATATGATAAGAGGTGAGGGAATTGAGAAAACAGATTCAGAATAAAAATTACTTTTTTCTGGTAGCTCTTCTCATCTGGCTGGCCCTTTTCCCGGCCTCTCTTTTCGGCCAATATCAGGGAAAAATAGAAGGCGTGGTTTTGGATTCAGCCGGTAATCCTCTGGAAAAAGCTGAGGTCATCATTGTTTCTCAAATGTCCACCTCCATCAATTACCGCCTGACCACAGATAAGCAGGGGCATTTTGTTCAGATTGGCCTCAGACCCGGTTTCTATCTGGTGGAGGTGAGAAAAGGGGGCTTCGGTTCCAAATCTTTTGAAGTTAAAGTAAGCATTGCCGAAGCGACAAAAGTTGAAGTGCGGCTGGAAAAAGCTCAGGAAATGGCGGAAAAGAATCTTTCTGAAGCTGACCGCCTGTTCCTTCAGGGAAATAAATTTTATTCTGAACAAAAATATGCCGAGGCTGCGGCAGCTTATCAGGAGGCGCTCAAACTCAATCCACAGCAATGGGCCTATTACTTTAATCTTGGTCTGAGCTATAAAAAAATGGGACAGAAGGAAGAGGCCCTTAAGGCCTTCCGTCAGGCCCAGTCCCTTAATCCTGAAAGCTTCAGTGCCAATAAAGAACTTGGAGAAAGCCTGGCCAAGGAGGGGAATTTTGAAGAGGCCCATCATTATTATGAAAAGGCAGTTCTTATAAACCCGGAAGATGCGGATGCTTTCTATAATCTGGGAATTTGCTGGCTCAATCTCGGGGAGCTCGAAAAAGCAGTTGAAGCTTTTGAGAAGGTTCTTCAGCTCAATAAAGATTATGCTGAAGCCTATTACCAGCTGGGAACAGTTTTCATCAGCCTTAATCGGATCAATGAGGCTATCGCCAGTCTCGAAACTTTTCTAAAACTGGCTCAGGCAGGCGATCCTCGCATCGAAACAGCCAGACAACTTCTCTCTTATCTGAAAAAATAAGTTTACCTCTACAAAAAGTGCTGGAACTAAAGCCAACCTTGAGATTATTTTTTTGTTTTCAGGACAGAATTAGCCTCTCTCTCGGTAACATGTCACTTGATTCAGGGCGGAGAGCTCTCGAACCGCTTTCATCTGTCCTCATCTCGATTCTAAATTCTAAGCATATTACAATTCACAAGCAAAATAGCCCAGCTCTTTTATTTTAGTTATCTTGATGTCCACGCTAAGCAGGTTATTCATCCTTTATTGGACCCGGTTAACATTTTACCTGATCTCACGAGCCCTCTTTCAAAATCATTCTAAATGATGGAGGGGGTGCTTGACAGAAAAAGCCTCCTTCTCTATGATTCAAGGATGTATTTCTCAATTTTGTGGCATCATCATCAGCCCATTTACCGGCACCCTGAATCCGGCTATTATCTTCTGCCGCACGTCAATTATCATTTAACCAGGAATTACTATCAAATGGTGGTTCTGGCTGAAGAGCAGGCCTTCCCCTGCGTTTTTAACCTTGTCCCCTCCTTGCTTGAACAGATTGAAGCCTATATTCGGGGAGAAGCAGAGGATCCTCTTGAGACAGCTCTAGAAAAAGAACCAGGAAAGCTCGCTCCGGAGGAAATCGTCCTCCTTCGCCGCTTCCTTCCTGCCGGAGAAAAAGTTGATGATAATGAAGAGCTGCAGCGACAGGTTCTTCTTTCCCTTTTTTCCCCTCTTTTCAGTCCGACGCTTCAAGGGATAAAAGATAAAGAGGCTCTTCTGGAGAAACAGCGGGCAGTCTGGGCCGAAGTCATTCCCCTTTATCGCCGGCTTTATCACCGTCATCAAATTGAGCTAACCACCTCAGCCTACTATCACCCCCTGTTGCCGCTTATTGTTGACCTTAAAGTGGCCGATGAACCCATCATGCCTTCCCTTCCCTTTCGTTATCCTGAAGATGCCTGCCTTCAAATTGAACTGGGTCGTAACTATTTTGAAAAAATTTTTCAGGTTAAACCTTCCGGCTTCTGGCCTTCTGAGGGTGGCCTCAGCTCAGAAGTAGCCGGAATGATTGCGCGCGCCGGTTTTTCCTATGCGGTAACTGATGAAAACATTCTCTGGAAAAGTCTTCAGGTGAGGCCAGATTTCAGGCTCCTCGGTCGCCCCTGGAGTTGCCGGGGTTTAACCCTTTTCTTTCGTGATCGTGAACTTTCTGACCTGATCAGTTTTGAGTACCAGCGCTGGGAAGCCAGAGCCGCTGTCGACCATTTTCAGGAAAAACTTCGCCTGAGACTGAACTCGCTTGATGAGCGCAGCCTTCTTGTTGTGGCCCTGGATGGTGAAAATCCCTGGGCCGGTTATGACGATAATGGGATTCATTTTTTGAGAGAATTATATTCTCGATTAAAAAAGATGCCCGAAGTTGAACCCATTTGCCTGAGCGATTATCTGAAAATCATGCCCGAGCCCCGGGAAATAGAACTTGTGCCTGGGACCTGGCTAGGCAATTTTTCCCGCTGGGTCGGCCATCCCGCCAAAAATCTGGCCTGGGAAAAACTGGCCAGAGTCAGGAGAGAAACCGGTCAGAATCAGGCCCTTCTGGTCGCGGAAGGCTCAGACTGGTTCTGGTGGTTGGGTGAGCCAGGCGTTGCGGAATTTGAGCTTCTCTTTGAAAGCTATCTTGAGGCGGCCAGGAAAAAGTACCCTGGAGAAAATCCTGATGGCTGAAGTAATTTTCCTTTTTTGCGTTCATAATCATCAGCCTGTGGGCAACTTTCACTCTGTCCTGGAGAAGGCCTTCGCAGACTGCTATCTTCCTTTTTTAAAAAACCTGGTCCTTTATCCTGAAATTAAATTCGCTTTACATTTTTCCGGTCCTCTCTGGGAATATATGGAGACTGAACAGCCTGAGGCAATGAATTTGATCAGGCTTATGGTTGAAAGAAACCAGCTTGAGCTTCTCGGCGGAGCCTTTTATGAACCCACTCTGGCCATAATTCCTGAATGGGACCGGCAGGGGCAGCTCCTCCTGATGGCTGATTATCTCGAAAGTAGATTCGGGGTCAGGCCTCAGGGAGCCTGGCTGGCCGAGAGAATCTGGGAACCACAGCTGGCGAAAACTCTGGCCGAAGCAGGTTATAAGTATACTCTGCTTGATGAAGAGCATTTTCATTATGCCGGCCTGAATCAACCCCGTCGTCCCTTTCTGACTGAAGACCAGGGCTGCCCCTTGGTGATTTTTCCCATTGATAAAAAATTAAGATACCTTATCCCCTTTCGCTCCATCCAGGAAATTGACCTTTATTTTCAGGAAATAGCTCATTCCGGTGGCCTGGCTATTCTGGGCGATGATGGTGAAAAGTTTGGCCTCTGGCCGGGAACTAAGGCCTGGGTTTATGAGTCAGGCTGGCTCGGAAATTTTCTCAATTATCTCCGGACTTCACAGATTAAAATGATGACCTTCAGTGAATTTCTTTCCACCCGACCCCGGCTGAATCTGGCCTATTTGCCTCCAGCTTCCTATGAGGAGATGATGGAATGGATCTTGCCCTTAAATCAATTGAAGAAACTGCGGGAACTCAAATTGTCCCTTTCACCTGAATTCAGACGCCTGTTAAGGGGTGGCTATTTTAGGGAATTCTTTCTCAAATATCCTGAAAGCAATCATCTTCATAAAAGGATGCTTTTTCTTTCGAAATGGATCAAAGAACAGGCCATTGAAGAGCCAGAAATTGTTAAAAATCTTTATCGAAGTCAATGCAATGATGCCTACTGGCATGGAATCTTCGGTGGCCTCTATCTGCCCCACCTCCGCCAGGCGGTTTATTTTCATCTCCTTGAGGCTGAAAAAAAGGCTGGCCTTAAATCAGGCTGGGAACTTGTTGATTATGACTTTGATGGCCGGCCGGAAATTTTCCTGCGCCATAAACATTTGAGTCTTCTTTTTAAACCCGGTGCTGGCGGCAGCCTGGTGGAACTCGCTTATTATCCCCTTTCGCGAAATTTGAGCAATGTACTTTCAAGATGGCCTGAGGCTTATCATCATTATTCCTCTGAAGCGAGCGAGGGAAAAAGTATTCACGAGTTAGCCCGCAAACTCCCTGAAAATTATGAATTTTATCTTCGTTATGATGATTATCCCCGCTTTTGCCTCCTTGACCATTTCTTTGCGCCCGAAACTACCTTTGAAGACTGGAAGCAGAGGAAGGCCGGGGAGGCAGGAGATTTTATCCAGGCGGAATACGATTTTGAGCTTCCGGACGGTGGCCTTCATTTAAGAAGAAAGGGAAAGGTTCATTTGCGGGGAAAAGATTATCAGATTAAAATTGATAAATTTATCAGGCCTGAAGATCAAAGACTCCTTATTGAATATGAAATTACGAATGAAGATGAGGCCGGCCTTGATTGTCTTTTTGCTCAAGAATGGAATTTATATCTTTTACCGGAAGAGTGGTCCCTCAGACAGAACAGGATTTTTCTTTTAAAAGAAAGGCTTGACCTTGCATTTCAACCTGAGCCTCAATTCTGGACCCTGCCCCTTGAAACTCTCTCCCAATCAGAAGAAGGTTTTGAGATAATCTTTCAGGGTGTTAACTGGCTGGCTCTCTGGCCGCTACAGCTTAAGCCTGGAGAAAAATTCATTTTTTCAGTCTTTTTAAATTTTAATAATGAGCCATAAATTTTTCTGTCTCGTTCTTCATAGTCATATTCCCTATGTGGTTGGCCATGGTACCTGGCCCCATGGAACGGACTGGCTCTATGAAGCCGCAGCTGAAAGCTACCTTCCCCTGCTCCGGGTTCTGGACCGACTCCACCATGAGGGCTACTCGCCTGACATTAATATTTCCTTTACCCCGGTTCTTATGGAGCAACTGAAAAGCCAATCCTTTCTCAGGGGCTTCAGGAAATATCTGAAGCTGAAAAAAGATGTGGCCGAAAAGGACAGGCTTTATTTTGAAAAATCAGGTCAGAAGGAGCTTTCCCGGCTGGCTGACTTCTGGCGCACCTGGTATGAAGGGATTGAGGCGGATTTTACCCATCGCTGGCAGGAGGATATCTTGAGCGGGTTCCGCCGCCTTCAGGATGAAGGCTTGATTGAAATTTTAACCTCAGCAGCTACCCATGCTTATCTGCCTCTTCTCAGTCACGATGAAAGCCTTCGCCTTCAGCTCAGGCAGGGAAAATTCATCTATGAACAAAATTTTGGCCGGTCACCAGCGGGCTTCTGGCTGCCCGAATGTGCTTACCGGCCGGCCTATTTCTGGAAAAGACCGGTGGGCAAAGCTTCTCCTGTCTTGAGGCCAGCCATTGATGAATTGCTCCGGGAGATGGGCCTGTTGTACTTTTTGGTTGATTTCCCGTTGCTTCGGGGTAGTGAGGTCAGAGGTGTTTATTTCGAGCGCTTTCCAGCCCTGAAAAGACTCTGGGAAAAATCAATAAAAGGAATCAACTTAGAAGAAAGAAGAGAGCTTTCGCCTTACTGGCCCTATTTATCTGAGCCCTCGGGTCTGGCCTTCCTTGTCCGGGATGAGCGGACAGGTCAGCAGGTCTGGAGTAGCTCCTCCGGCTATCCGGGTGATGGCTGGTATCTCGAATTCCATAAGAAGCATTTTCCCGGGGGACTTCGCTACTGGCGGGTTACGGCCAGTCACCTGGATCTGGGCGAAAAATTAATTTATCAGCCTGAAAAAGTGGAAGAAAGGCTCGAAAGCCACGCCCATCATTTTGTCAGTCTTCTCCATGAAATCCTGAAAGAGGTGGAAGAAGGGGTGGTGGCCTCTTTTTATGATACCGAACTTTTCGGCCACTGGTGGTTTGAAGGACCTGAATGGCTTTACAGGGTGTTAAAAAAGCTCCACCACAGCCAGGTTAAGCCCGTGAAGGCCAGCTGCTGTCTGGAAAAGCTTAAACCTCAGCTGGCAGTCAAACTTCCTGAAGGCTCCTGGGGTTCAGGTGGCTTTCACTGGATCTGGCTAAATGAAGATACAGCCTGGATCTGGGAAAAGATTTACTGGCTGGAAGATGAAATGGCCAGGTTGCCGAAAAAGCTGCTGGAGAAAAAACGCCGTCTCTGGCGGCAGCTTCTCCGGGAAAAATTTCTTCTGGAAAGTTCAGACTGGCCCTTTCTGATTTCCACCTGGACAGCCCGGGATTATGCTGAACATCGAGCCTCTGAACATTACCAGAGGGCCAGAACCCTGATTTCCTGGATAAATCAAGATCGTCGCTTAAGCCCGGAAGAAGAAAAACTCCTGGCTGAATGGGAAAAAGAGGATGGGCTCTTCAGAGAAATTGCTGTCGGAGAAAAGGAAATCATTTAGCTCGAGACGGATTTTGGTTAAAATTGGATTGAAAGCTGAGATGAGAAAAGGCTTACTTCCTGGAGACATTCATCAGGAGCCATTTTTTAAAAGATCACTTCATGGATTGAAAAGCATTGATTGAAAGATATCATCCCTTTCGTCATCAACTTCATCAAAGTGGTTCCAGGGAATTGCAAATTTTTTCCATTTTAGCTCAGAGCTTTTTTCAACCCTTTACCCTGAAAGATAATCTGATGGTTATTCTGACAGCTCTAACTGCCGGCTCCGGACTTGGCTTCAATCGAGCCATGCTTTTTCTGGTCGATGGAGATAGGTTAAAAGGCGAATTCTGGCTGGGACCGGCCTCTCCCGAGGAGGCGGCTTCTCTGTGGCAAATTCTTTCCACTCATGAAATTGGCTATGCTGAAATTATTGATTATAATCGAAAGCTTCTTCTGGATGAGAACAATCCTCTGGTTCAAAAAATAAAGCGGGTGAGTTTCCCCCTTCATGCGCCGCAACCTTCCTTGCCGGCCCTGGCCGCTTCTTCAAGAGAAATAATCCATGTTCGCGACGCCTTTAACGAACCGCTGGTTGATCCCCATTTTCTCGAGCTGATCAATGTTGATGAATTTCTCTGCATTCCCCTTCTTTCCCCCGATGATATTTTCGGCGAGATTATTCTGGATAATGCCATTACCCGTCAGCCGATAAAAGCCCAGGATATAGAGCTGGCCAGCCTCTGTGGCCTGACAGCCGGCAATTATATTTATATAACCAAGCTTCAACAAAGGATCGTCGAAATGAAAAAGCAGGCCGCCCTCGGGGAAATGGCCATGTTTGTCACTCACCAGCTGAGAAATCCTCTGGTCATTATTGGAGGCTTCGTGGACCAGCTCCTTTCACCGGACCTTGATGAGAAAAAGAAAATGAGAAATCTCAGAATCATTAAAGAGGAAATTGCCCGGCTGGAACAGATTATGAATCGTCTGACAAGATTTTTCCGGATTGAAATCAGGGAGAAGGTGCCGGTTAACCTGAGAGAAATTTTTAAAATCACAGTGGAAACGGTTAAACCTTTAATCAAATCGACCAGGATAAACTTAGAAACTGAAGTTGAACCCGGGCTCAGCCACGTTTTCTCTGACCCAGTTTATCTCGGCGAAGCTCTGCGAAATTTAGTGGAGAATTCCCTGGAGGCGCTGAAAGACTGGGGCCTCGTCAGGCTCAGAGCCTTCCGGGAAAATGAGGAGTGGATTGTCATTTCCGTTGAGGATAATGGACCGGGTATTCCTGAGTTCTTAAAGGATAAAATCTTTGAGGCTTTCACCTCAACGAAAGAAAAGGGTCTGGGTTTAGGCCTGGCCTACGTTAAGAGATTTATGGAAGCCAGTGGCGGTTTTATCAGAGTGGAAAGCCAGGAGGGCCGGGGGACAATCATTAAACTTTATTTTAAGGCAGGCTAAATATGAAAAAGAAAAAGAGAATCCTGGTGGTTGAGGATGAGAAAAATTTATGTTTGCTCTACCGGGAAGAATTGAGAAAGGAAGGTTATGAAGTTGTGGCCACAACTGACTCACTTCGCGCTCTTGAGCTAATTAAGAAACGTGACTTTGACCTTATCATTACCGATATCAGGATGCCGGTCAAAGATGGACTGGAGTTGATAGCTGACATCATGGCCATTAAAAGGAATATACCGGTAATTATCAATACGGCCTACCAGAGTTATCGCCATGATTTTATGACCTGGGCGGCTGAGGCCTATCTGATAAAATCCGCTTCCCTGGATGAACTCAAAGCCAAGATTAAGGAACTTATAGGATGAAGAAATGTCGGAACTAAGAAAAGATATTATTGGTGGTCGCTGGGTTATTATTGCGGCTGAGAGAAGCCGGAGACCGGACGATTTCCGGCCAAAAAATGAAACCAGAAAGGTGGAAGCCGGCAAGTTTTGCCCCTTCTGTCCGGGAAACGAGAACAAAACCCCGCCTGAAGTTTTCGCTATCAGAAAGAAAGGAACTCTGCCCGATCAATCGGGCTGGCGGGTCAGGGTTGTGCCCAATAAATTCCCGGCTTTGGTCCGGGGTGATGCTCCCGCTTTGAACCGAAGCGAAAACGGTCTTTTTTTCTGGATGGAGGGCATTGGCGTTCATGAGGTCATCATCGAAACTCCGGACCATCATCGGGAAATGGCTGACCTTACTTTAGCTCAGATTGAAAAAATTCTCGAGACTTATCGCCAGCGGATAACGGAGATTCAGGCGGAAAAACAGTATCGATACCTTCATCTTTTTAAAAATAAAGGCCCTGAAGCCGGAGCTTCCCTGGCTCATCCCCATTCTCAGCTCATCGCCACACCCATTGTTCCCAAAAGAATCCAGGAAGAGCTCAGAAGCTCCAAGGAACTGAAAGAAAAATTCGGGCAATGCATTTTTTGTCATCTGATTGAAGAGGAACTTAAAAAAGGCGAAAGGGTGGTTTATGAGAATGAACATTTTTGTGTCGTGACTCCCTTTGCCCCTCGCTTTCCCTTTGAATTGCGCCTTTATCCGCTTCGTCATTCAGCCTGGTTTTCCGAGATAAAAGAAAATGAAATAAAAAGTCTGGCCCGCACCATGAAATTCCTTCTTGGCCGGCTCAAAGAAGTTCTGTCTGATCCACCCTATAATTTTTATATCCATCAGGGCCCGAACCCGAATTCAGCCCGGGACTGTCCTGATGGCCTGGCTGAATATTACCACTGGCATCTGGAAATTATTCCTGTTTTGAGCCGGGTGGCTGGCTTTGAATGGGGTACAGGTTTTTATATCAACCCCATTTCACCTGAAGCTTCAGCCGGGTTTTTAAGGAAAGAAAAACAAAATCTTTGAATGAATTTACTTTTTTGATTTTTTCTGAGTCCTGGATGATGCGGGCTCCTCTTCAGCGACCTTGAAAAAGAGCCAGTTTTTTTCGCCTCCATCTTTCGTTTTTATTTTAATTAAAGCATACTTTCCCTTAAGTTTTTTGCCCCTGATTTCGATTATTTTTTTCCCCGGCGAAACCTCGAGGGGAACATAGCTTCCTTTGTCCCAGATTTCAACTGTTCCGGCCCCGTATTCACCCTCTGGAATCACTCCTTCAAAATCCTCATAACCCAGGGGATGGTCCTCGGTTTCTACAGCCAGACGCTTGACCCCGGGAGCCAGGGGAGGTTCCTTGGGAATAGCCCAGCTCTTGAGAACTCCCTCCTCTTCCAGGCGAAGGTCATAATGAAGATGAGTGGCCTGATGCTTCTGAATGACATAGACTAAATCATGTTCATTCTGATTCAATTTCTCTTTTCCCTCTGGCTCCGGCGTTCGGGAAAAATTTCTTTTAGCCCGATATTCTTTTAAGCTCATCTTATCCCCCATTTTTTAACGATGAAGAAAGGCTCTTTCAGAATCAATTTCGCCAGGTCGGCGGGTGACCATGAAAGCCAGATTGAGCTCATCGGCCCGCCGGATAACTTCCTCGTCGCGAATCGAGCCCAGAGGGGCAATGATGGCTGTCAGACCACTCGAAGCAGCCAGTTCCACCACATCCGTAAAGGGCATAAAAGCATCTGAAGCCAGGACGCAATTTTCCGGGCCATAACCTCTTCTGGAAAGACGAATGGCATTCTCTGCAGCATCAATCCTTGATCTCTGGCCAGAACCAATGCCGTGAACTTTATCCTTCTGGCCAATAACGACAGCGTTCGAGCGGGTGAAGGAGGCCACGATCCAGTTAAAGATAGCTGCTTCGAGCTCATCTGAGGTGGGCTTTCTTCTGGAAACAACATCCACAGATTCGGGGCTCGTTATCTTGGACTCAAATCTCTTTTGAATCAGAAGCCCACCGGCCACCCGCTTGAATTCAAGGCCATTGTCCCTGGCTGGCTCATCCAGGGGGGCCATGCGGCAGACACGGAGGGTTTTCCGGTTAGCCAGAATGGTCAGAGCCTCCGGGGTAAAAGCAGGGGCATAAACGACTTCAATATTGCGGGATGATTCAATGAGCAGGGAAGCCAGTTCTTCCTTCACTTCAAAATTAAAAACATTGACGCTCCCGAAATTAGAGAGAGGATCACATCCCCAGGCTCGAATGAAAGCTTCGAGACCTGTTTTCGCTCTGGCCACGCCACTGGGCATTTCGTGTTTGATGAGGACAGCAATGGCCTCACCGGGATAAATAGAAGTGAGCTTGAGAGCCAGGCGCTGACCAAGGTCCATATCAGCCACATTGATATAGCTTAACCCCCTGGTTCCTTCCTGAAGCACTTCCATTGTCGCCATATTGGGCCCGGAAGCCTCAGCTTCAACATAAAAGGCGGCCGGATAGCCTGGATTTTCCCCATAACGCATGGAAATTTTTTTAATAAATTTCGTTTCGCCCACCATCAGAGTATCCGGAAATTCTTCTTTGACTTTAGTTGAATACTGTCGCCGCGCTTCAGAAAGCGGTTTTGAACTCATTCCAGATTGCCTCCTGATTTTTAATAACGATTGATGATTTCTATATCCAGCACTTCCAGGCGAGGCCAGCTCAAAGTAGCCGAGGCGGCTGCAACTCTGAAATCCTCTTTTCCCTCAGATGGGGCTAAAGCTTCATAGAATTCAGCCAGGATTTCTCCTGCCTTTAATTTTGAAATCATAAAATTAAGGGGCGGGCCAGAAAAAGAAGGTGGCGGCTGAAGATTTGGTCCCTGATAGGTGGCCAGCAAATAGCCTTCGCCTGGTTCGAGGTGAAGGGAATAATATTCATGAAGGCTCTGACCATTCTCCCCTCGCCTTATTATAGCCATGGCCAGAAGGCCTCCGGGGATAAGACAGGCACTTATTCGGGGAGTATAAATGGGCGCATCAGGCTCATAACTCCAGCTGGCCAGGGCTTCTTTAAGGATGGTTTCAGGATTATTTCTTCCTGGAGCTAATTTTTCAGCGATATCCTTTGTCTGCTGGCCATTACTCAGAGCCACTCCCTGATTAAATAATATCGCTGGATAGACCAGCAGCTCTCTTTGCCCTGGACTCAGAGCTATTTCAGCTAAAGGTTCAGTGAAAATGCCCTCTTTACGGCGCACCAGACGGCGAGCCCGACTGGCTGGTGAACGGCCCGTAACTCCATAGAGAAGAAATATGTTCTTTTCTGTGGTCAGTCCGACTCCAATGAGGCGACCGAAATACTCACCTGCCCTGAGGAGATTAACTAAAGAAGGTTTCACCTTAAGCCTTAATTTATTTAATCACAGTTCCATTTTCGTGTCAAAAGAACGAGAGCTTCCTTAAAAAATTATTCTTTCAGAACCTTTTCCTTGAGCTTTTAGACTGGATTGGCTAAAATGAGCGCCATGAATGAAGAAAAACCGGAAAAGCCCTATTTCCCTGAAAAAGCCTATGAAAATTTAGAATTCCTTCATTCTGAGCCAGCCCGGGTTATCAGAATTTTAAGTGAAATTCTTGAGCCCTGGTATCGCCTGGAAAAATACAAGGTTCATACGACGGTACTTTTCCTGGGTTCTTCCAGAGTGAATCCTCTCGAGAAATCAGAAATGGCCAGATATTACTGGGAGGCTGAAGAATTGGCCTATCTTCTGGCCAAATGGGCCATCAAGCTTAAACCCAAAGGGAAAAATTTTGTTATCTGCACGGGTGGCGGCCCGGGAATTATGGAAGCCGCGAATCGGGGCGCAGCCAGAGCTGGAGGCAAATCCATTGGCATGAATATTTCCCTACCTCATGAGCAGATTCCCAATCCCTATATTTCGCCTGAGCTTTCCTTTATTTTTCACTATTTTTTTACCCGCAAATTCTGGTTAATCTACAAAGCCAGGGCTGTTGTCGCCTTTCCAGGCGGATTCGGTACCCTGGATGAACTTTTTGAAACTTTGACCCTGGTTCAGACCGGAAAAATCAATCGTCAGGATCTCGTTATTCTGCTCTATGGTGAGGAATTCTGGCGAAGGATAATCAATTTTGACGTCATGGTGGAAGCTGGTCTCATTTCCCCCGAAGATTTAGAATTATTTACCTTCTGTTCCAAGCCTCTGCAGGCCTTTCGCTATCTGCGCAGAAGGTTACTGCCCTTTTTGAAATCATAAACAGGCATTTTCATTTTTAAAATGAAGGAATCCGGGTGGCTTTATGAATTTTCCCGCTGGTGGCTTAAATCCAAAAAATTAATTTCACAAAGTCTGGCTTTATTTGTTCTTCTTGGGTCGCTTCTTCTGTTTTTTTATAGCTGCGTTACCTTCAGGCCAAAAGGTGAGTCCTTTGTTCAGGAAGGCCTGGCCTCCTGGTACGGGCCTGAATTTCATGGCCGGCTCACCTCCAGTCGGGAAATATTTGATATGAATGATCTGACCGCGGCCCATCCCACCCTGCCTTTCGGGACCTATGTCATGGTGACCAATCTTGATAATGGCCGGTCCACCATCGTCAGGATTAATGACCGGGGACCCTTTGTTCCGGGCCGAATTATTGACCTTTCCTATGCGGCTGCCCGGGTTCTCGGGGCTACCGGACCCGGTGTTATTCCTGTCAGGCTCGAGGTGATTAAAGGCTTTTCTCCACCTACCAGAAGGCCTGATTATTTTGTCCAGGTTGGAGCCTTTATGGCCGAAGCCAATGCCCGCAGGCTCTATGCTGAGCTCAAGCCCAAATACCCCGATGTTTTGATAACTATTTTTAAGACAGAACAGGCAACTTACTACAGAGTGAGAATAAAAGCTAAAGACAGGGAGCAGGCTTTGAGGTTAGCCCAGATTCTCAGTGAAGAAGGCAGACCAGTTATTATTATTGAAGAATAGATTGAGGCTGATTTGTTAAAAATTAAAGGTAAGGACTATTTCTCTTTCTTCGTATCTGGCGCCATCGTTGGCCAGCTTTTATTTTTTCTTAAAGATATTTTTATTTTTTTCTTTTAAAAAGATAAGCCGCCTCTCTTAACTTGTTTTCCCGGCCATCGTGAACAGCGTAATAGGCACCACTCCACATGGAGGCCGAACCAAACTCGCCCTTTTTATTAATCGCATAGAAATTGAGACCAAAACGGGGTAAGCCATCTTTGTCTAAAAGATAGGGTTGAAGCTTTGTTTTTTGAGCAATTCTTTCTAAGGTTTTTAAACAGGCTTCCTCAGGCGAATAGCCCTGGGCCATAAAACTTACGACCTGAAAACTGCCACAATTGAGGATATTTGCTTCACCTCGGCCGGTGGAGCCAGCCGCCCCGACATCGTTATCAACATAAAGGCCGGCGCCAATAATAGGTGAGTCCCCCACTCTTCCCGGTAGCTTAAAGGCCAGGCCACTGGTTGTGGTCACCCCGACCAGATTGCCCTGACTGTCAAGAGCCAGACAGTTTATGGTGCCATAGGCGTCGACAAAAGATTTGACCTCGGCTGGCAGTTTCTCTGATTTGGGTGGAAACCAGTTGTCCCGGTCAGATAGAGTTTCTTTCCAGCGAAGCCAGATTTCCCTGGCCCGGTCGGTCAGCAGGTTTTCTTCTTTAAAACCATGGGCTTTGGCAAATTTGAGGGCACCTTCGCCGACAAGCAGGGCATGGTCACATCTTTCCATAACCAACTTGGCTACTTTGGAAGGAGTTTTTATGCCTCGAAGGGCGGCAACAGCCCCGGCATTATGGGTTGGTCCATGCATAACTGAAGCATCAAGTTCAACCTCGCCTTCTTCATTGGGTAAGCCACCATAGCCAACGGAAGTATCTTCCGGATCCTCTTCCACAATATTTACCCCGGCGATGACAGCATCTAAAGGGTCATAACCCTGTCTCAGCAATTCCATGGCTTTTTCTGTGGCCTTAAGACCGTTGCTCGAAGCAATCACAATCATTTTCCCGGCCATCTGGCCCTGGGAAAGCAAAGGATTGTTAAGGAAAAGGCCAGTTGCTCCCAGGGTCAGGCCAGCTTTCATAAAATCTCTTCTTGATAGCTTGGCCATTCTCCACACCTCCTTTTTGAAGCTTTAACGTAATGGAAAAATCAGGAACTTGTCAAATCAGTCGAAGAAACCTCCAGGCTGAATTCAGGTTTGGAAGAATGGAAAGAAAGTTTTTCTGAAAAGGAGGTCTTTTCAAGGGATTTAAATGAAGGGCCACCGCGATAGATTTCAGGCAAAGCAGCCCTTTTATGTATTTTTTAATGAGCCAGCCACAAATAAAAATGTTTGTGTCCCGGTTGACAGCCCTTGCATTTATAATTATAAAGAGCCCTCATGAATCGAAGCAGGATTCTTGCCTCCTCGGCTATTTTTCATGGTCTTAATGACGGAGCCACTGTAGCTGTCCCCATGATTTTTCCTATTCTTTTAAGCCAGGGATTCATTCTGAAAAATTACAGTCAGATGGGCATTATGTCTCATCTCGGCCTGTTAACGACTTTCATCTTTCAAATTATCATTGTTCAGATGTCGCCCTTTGCTCGCTATCAGCATTTTCTGGCCGTCAGTTTCTTGGGGATTAGCTCGACTTTATTCCTTCTTTCACAGGCCAGGTCCTGGTTATCTTTTCTCTTGATTTATCTTCTTTTCCGGCTCTTTGATAGTTTTTATCATACCCTTGGCCTTTCCCTGGTTTCCAGAGCCCATCAAACCGGAGGGATGGATCTGGCCATGGGGATTCAGAGCGGTTCAGGTAATTTTGGGGTTCTGATTGCCTTTCTCACAGCTGGTTCTCTGGCCCAGCATTTCTCCTGGAAAATGCCTCTTTATTTCTGGTCAGCTTTCTGCTTCTTTTCTGGCCTGGCGAGCTATCTTCTGGTTAGCTCTCTCGAATTGCCTCAGGAGAAACCGGAGGCTTTGACTCTTTCTTCTTGGAAAGAGACATTTAAAGTGGTCCTGTCCTATCTTCCGGGTTTAACTTTTGCAGGAGGCGGCTGGAGCCTAGTGATTTACTATGCCCCCTCCCTCTTTCACCATCGTTTTGGCGTCAGCATGGGCCAGACCGGAGTTATTCTGGCTATCTGGATCGGTCTTGGGACCTTAATCACCTATCTTTTTGGCGGCCTTTGCCGGCTTTTTAATCGCCAGAGATTAGCCCTGGCCGGTCTTGCTGGTTCCTCCTTTTCTCTGAGCCTGATGGGTCTTGCGCCCGAAGTCTGGCTGGCCCAGCTCAGTCTTTATCTATTTGGTCTTTTCTTATTTCTTATTTTTCCTGCCCTTCAGGCCAGCCTTGGCTCGCAGGTTCCCCGGGAAAATCAATCTCAGGCTTTCAGTCTGGCCTCGAATTTACAAATTATGTCAGGCGCCCTTTTTTCCCTTTTTTATGGCTTTATTTCAGACCTCTTTTCCATCCAGGCGCCATTTTTAATGATGGCCTTTTTTGCCCTCCTAGCTTTGATTGGACAGAAGGCTTCTTTCAGGAAAGGCCGTGGAAAGACTTAGCCTTCGGTCAGGAAAGAAAGGCTCTTCCTTGGCTGATGTGGAAAGAGAGATTTAGATATTTTCCCCTATGCTCTTTTTGCTTTTTTGATTTTTGAGTTTTTCGTAAACAAACCTGGGAATTGAAAATGATAGAAATCAAGTCATAAGACTTTTTATGGAGTTTAAAGAACTTTCGTTCTAATTCCTCTCGTCATCTCCTTTATCTTCAATCAGCCCTATGAGCCATAAGCTCCGAGCAGTTGAACTCGCTTTCAGCTACTCCGAAATTTTATCTTTTCAGCTACAGGAAAGTTGCCTGAGATTTTTATTTATTTTTTCGCAGTAGAACACGACCGGGGAGTAAACCCGTATAGCGCCCTTTTTCAATTACGAGCTGACCATTAATCAGAAGATAGATGACACCGCGGGCATACTGGTGCGGATGGGTGACAGTAGCTGGTGTTTCCAGGCGATTAAGATCAAGGAGAACAATATCAGCTTTATAGCCTTCTTTTAACCAGCCCCGATCAGGCCAGTTCATGATGGAAGCTGGCAGCGAGGTCTGGGATCTTATAGCGTGAGCCAGGGAGATAACCTTTTTTTCCAGGGCGTATCTTTTGATTTTATAAAGAAAAGTAGCGTAAGAACGGATATGGGGTAAATCGAGACCAAAAAAGGTGGCTTCGCCGTCACTTCCTGTTCCGACATATTCTTTTTTCATTATATATTCAATATCGTTTTCACTTATGGAGAGAGGAATGCATTTGGCGTCCATGAGGTCGAGTTCGATGGCCATATCTTCGATGGTTTTGCCTTTGATTCTGGCCGCCTCAAGTAGCGTTTTCCCTTCGAGCTGTTTTTCTGGACAGATGGCTACAAGGATATTTTCCGGCCCCAGATTTTCAAGAGACTGACGAACCGCTTCCCTGATTTTTTTACCTTCTTCTGGATGATTCAGCCTGGCCAGAAACTGGCGGCGTTCTCGCAGATTGGTTGGCCCCTGAAAATTCCTCAAACTTATTATCTGGCTGGCGACGAAACTCACCAGCCTCTTACGAGGAAGCTCCTGAAGGAACTGTTCATGATGGGCTGAGAGAGGATAATAAGGAGTTACTTTTTTATAAAGATCAATCAATTCCGCATCCCGAAGATTGTCGAAGATTTTTTCAATGTCTTCCTGCCGGAGCCTTTCCTGCCCCTCGCCAGCCCAGACCTGACGGGGAATCAAATACTGGTAGGGATAGTTATTGGAAAAGCGGAAGGGATACTGGTCGGCTGTAACTTTCAGCCCCCTGGCCCTGGCTTCTTCAATCAGGGCCGCAGCTTTCTGAACCAGACCCCAGTTGGCCTTACCGAGCACTTTAAAATGAGAAATATGAACAGGTAAACCAGCTTTTTCGCCAATGGTAATGGCTTCGCTTATAGCTTCGAGAAGCCTTTCCCTTTCATTGCGGATATGGGTATGATAAATACCGCCATAGGAAGCGACGACCTTCGCCAGTTCAATAATCTCATCGGTCCGGGCATAGGAGCCGGGAAGATAAATCAAACCTGTGGATAGGCCGCAGGCTCCCTGCTCCATGGCCTCGCGCACAAGAGCCTTCATTTTTTCCAGCTCCTCAGGTGTGGGCGCCCTGTTTTCCATGCCCAGAACAAGCCGGCGAACAGTGCCATGGCCCACAAGAAGAGCCGCATTAGGGCCAATTCCTTCCTTACTCCACATTTCGATGAGGTCAGAGGCCTTTTCAAAGAGAGGCCAGGCACTGGAGCCACACTGGCCAACAACTACCGAGGTTACTCCTTGATATAAATAATTGAGGCAGGCCCTGTTTTCAGGGAAATACATGCCTTCATCTACATGGGTATGAAGGTCAATAAAGCCCGGAGTGGCCACTAAACCCCTGGCCTCGATTATTTTCCTGCCCTTTGCAGCCAGATTCTGGCCGATGCGAGCAATTGTATCTCCCTTTATGGCTATATCGGCTGTAAAAGGAGGATTAAGCGAGCCATCATAAATCAGGGCCTGACGGATAACCAGATCATAGGTTTCTTCCTGGCCCGTGGCAGCAACCAGCAGGGAACTCGAAGCCAGGATAAGAAGAATTAATGAAAAATAACTCAAAATAAAAATTTTTAGCTCTTTTTTCATGATTTGCCTCCTCTTAACTGCGAGAGTAAAGCCAAAAAATATTGACAAGATTATTATCTATTCCACTTGCAAAAATATCAAAAATAAAGATTTTTTAGTGGGGCTCAAAAAATTTATCTTCAGCTTCCTATTTTTTCTCCACTCTCTTTTTATATTTTTCCAGATATTCAGTATAGATACTGGATAAATCTATTTCCTGGCCCCGGATAAAAACATGACGAATGACTGTTCTGAGCTCGAGAATATCCCCTTCGGCCAGGACAATGTTGGCCAGCTTGTCCTTTTCCAGACTGCCCATGAGCTGATCAACACCGAAGATTTCAGCCGGGTAAATTGTCACCGCCTTTAAAGCTTCCCTCTTATCCAGACCGAAAGCAGCCGCTTTAGCTGCATGATAGGGTAATTCCTTGGCCAGACTGGCACTGGAGGAAGAAAAGGCAATTTTAACTCCAGCCTGCCGCAGCACTCCCGGATTGCGATAGAGAGCATCGTAGCCATCTTCCCAGCTGGGGGGCAACTGATGAAGGGAAGCAAAAATAACGGGAATACCGGCCTGGGCAATTTCTCTGGCTACCATCCAGCCCTGGCTGACTCCGTAAAAAATAGCCCTGACCTTTAGCTCCTGGACAAACTTAATGGCTGCTCTGATATCATTCGCTGAATGAACCGAGATCATCAGAGGAAGCTCTCCATGAATGACCGGAATAAGAGCTTCTAATTTTTCATCAAATTCAGGAAATGGAATGAGCTTATTCTTACTAGCCGCAATTTTTCTTTTTTCGTACCAGCGAGCCTGATCAAGGAGTTCCCTGACTTCATCGAGCAAGCGAGAGCCCTCACTGGGCTGATTGGCCTGCCGGCGGAAACCAGCTCTGGCAGCCGGTAATTCTACATGCATGGCCACTGGCGCCTTAATAACCATTTCCGAGGGCGTCCAGCCATAAAGCTGAATGAGGCCACTGCGGCCGCTGATCAGCCCGCCTGAAGGCGCCACGAGAGCCGCGGTGATGCCATTTGACCTGGTTACAGGAATATGCATGGAATCGGGTCGTAAAGCCTCGGTGGCCAGAACCTGCGGGTTAATCCGTCCTGTTTCCCGAAAATCAATGGTAGCCTGAACTGAGCCAATTTCGGAAAGACCAAGCTGGCTGTAGCCATCAATCAAACCGGGATAGGCCGTAAGCCCCTGGCCATTGATGATTTTAGCTCCCTGAGGGATGACAATATCCGGACCTATATTTTCAATTTTCTCACCCCGAATAATGATAGTTCCTTTTTCTATATCATTACCCACAACCGGAACTATCCTGACATTGGTTATGGCCACAATTTCTTCAGCTCGGGCCAGGCCAGAAAGGATTGACAGGGAAAAAATAAGGAAAAGGGGCCAGATTTTCTGAATCCTCATTGGTCACCTCCTGTTGCCTTTGGTCTCGGGCTGGCCTTTTGAGCCTCCTGTCTTTCTTTCAGGTAAGCTTCACGGTCAAAATAAACCTCGCCCTCAATTATGGTAAGATCACAGCGGGTGTAAGCAGAAAGGGGGTGCTCATTAAAAACAGCCAGATCCCCATGCTTACCCACTTCTATGGAGCCAACATATTTGTCAACTCCGAGCTGGATGGCCGGATTAAGGGTAATGAGTTTCAGAGCCTCGTCTTCAGAGAGACCGCCATATTTAATGGCTTTGGCGGCATCGTTAAAAAGTCTTCGGATTCGCTCATTGCTATCAGAATTAAGGGAAACAAGCACTCCCTGCTGGGTACAGAAGGCGGGCATCGTGGCGATCCCCTCCGCCGCTTCTACTTTATAGGCCCAGCTATCCATAAAGACCGAAATACCTATTTTTTCGGCGGCCAGCTCCCGGGCAATTTTATAAGCTTCAGGAATATGCTCAAAGCAGGCGATGCGGAAACCAAATTCATGGCTGAGCTTGATAAATTCAAGAGTTTCATCAGCTCGATAGCTGTGGCAGCGGGCCACAAGCTTCCCCCTGAGAAGATCAGCCAGAACTTCTAACTGCAGGTCCTTTCTTGGTGGAAGCAGGGGCCGGTTTAATAATTTTATTTTCTTCAATTCATTGTATCGGTCCCATTCAGCCAGATAGTTCCTGGCCCTTTCCAGTTCTCGCCTGATGAAAGCCACTACCCCCATTCTTGAGGCTGGATAGCGTCTTTCTTCACCCGGAGAAAGCTGCCGGTTAGCCTGGGTTACGTTTTCGCCCAAAGCAAATTTGAGGGTTGGCCAGGCCTGCGGGAAAATCATTTCTTCGGCCTTTTTACCCCATTTAAGCTTCAGGGTTATATTCTGACCTCCAATGGGATTGGCACTTCCATGAAGGGTATGAATGGTGGTCACTCCACCGCTTATAGCTGTAAAAATGGAGGTATCTTCAGCATCAAGGACGTCTCTCATATTGACTTCGGCTGTATTGGCACTGCCAGTTTCGTTTGTTCCGGCGAGAGCAATATGGGTATGGGAGTCAATAATCCCGGGAATAATGTATTTGCCGCTGACATCAATGACCTTCACTCCGGGAGGAGGGGTTATATTTTCGCCAATCTGTTTGATCAGGCCATCCATAATCAGAATATCTCCCCTGGGAATGACTCCCCGGGTCACGGTCAGAATGGTTCCATTTTTCAGGAGGAGATTACCACCGGCAAAAATAAAGCCGGTTGAGGCAATTAAAAGAAAGATAGAAATTAATATTCTTTTCATGTTTTCACCTCCTCAGAGGGATCGGGGAATACGGGTAGCCCGAAAGTCAGCCGTTCCACCTGGAATCTGAACTGTCCCTTCCATGGTCTCTTTTTCTACTTTCCCCTGGAATGAAGCCTCAAAGGTCTGGCCCATAATTTCTATGGACACAGTGAAAGTGAGTTCCTGGCCCGAAAGCTGCCCACCCCGAATTTCCCAGCGGCCATAATTGGAGATGAGTTGACCTCGAACAGAAGAGCCCTCCTGTTCAAGCTCCATGGTCATTTCCATTTCTCCCATGGGGCTGGATATGGTCACCCGCCAGGAGCCAGCGACAGAAAAAGCAGCTGGGGCCTTGGCTTCGGGTGCCTTCTCGATTTTGAACAAGCGACCATCAACCCAGACCTTTTGTATTTCCCCTTTGGGATCAAAGATTTCTCCCTTGCACAGGACGATGTTGGCTATCTTGCCGGCCTCGATTGTCCCCAGAAAAGAATCAATGCCCAGCAGCTGAGCCGGGATGACGGTCAGAGCTTTCAGGGCAGTTTCGGCTGGAAGGCCAGCTTTAATGGCCTGCTGAATATTTTTCTGGAAGGTGGAGGCATCACTCAGACCAAGGGAGGTCAGAGCAAAGGTTAGTCCTAATTTCTGCAGTTCAGCAGCATTGGCCGGGTAAATTTCCTGTTCTGCCTGGCGCCTTATGGCCTCACCCCGGGTAGCATAGATGCTGGTTGTGGGTGGCCGGAAATTCAGAGCAACAAGCAGGGGCAATTTAGCTGCTTTAAGTTCCTCACCCACCCGCCAGGCTTCATTGGCTCCGCTTAAAATGGCCTGAAGTTTGAACTCCTGAGTAAGACGGATGGCCCTTTTTATATCCTCCTGATTGTTGCAGGTAAAGATAACCGGCTTCCGTTCCACTACAAAGGGAATGAGTGCCTCCAAAAAGGGATTATAGACAGGTCGGACAAGAAAACGCGGCGATTTTTTCCAGGTGGCTAAATGTTCAGCATAATGGGCAGCATCAAGGAAAGATTGTCTCAGATAAGCCATGGTGCCCATCAGGCTATTGGGATAAGAACCTCTTTCCGTAACGAACTGAATATGGAGGGCAACCGGGTTTTTGACCACCATATCCTCGATTTTTTCTCCATTAAGATTGAGCAGAACACTCTGTCCGGCGAAAATGCCCCGCTGCGGAGCTACCAGGACCGTTGTTACCCCGATGCGGTGAAAATTGTCAATATCGCTTTTCCTGGGCTTAAGCTGGGTTAGGACCTGAAGATCAGGTCGGGTCGGGGTTCTTTCAGCCGGAGCCTGGGGTTGAGTTGCTCCCGGTGCCTGCTGGGCCGGTTCCTGAACCGCTTCCAGAAAGAGATTGGTGTGGGCATTGATTAATCCTGGATAGGCTGTCATTCCTTCAGCTTCAATAATCTGGGCATCTTCCGGAATATCAATTTTCCCCTGGATGCCGACCGCCTCAATCAGGCCGTCCCGGATAATGATGACTCCCTTTTCGATAACAGGCAGGGGCGGAGAAACAATGCGGCAATTAACGATGGCATAGGTTGGACCTGTTGAGGCTGTGGCTGGAAGAAGAAAGAAGCAGACCAAAAGACTTAAAAGATAGATTTTTTTGATCCTCATAGGCCTCCTTTCGGCGTCAGAGCGCCTTCTACCCTGCTTTGTGGTTTAGGCATAAAGGATTTATAGAAAAATCACAAATTGAAAGGAGATGCAAGAGATTTTTAACATCTCTTTTTCCCTGTAATTGCTGGTAAATTTTCAAGGGAGATGGGGCGAAAGCTTTTTCCGGCCATGAATAAAAATTTCTTTTTCCCTGTCAGGTCAATGAAGGAGAAATATTCCCTGAGGCAGTCTTATCAAGATGGCGAGAAATAAATCTCTCGTCTCGCCCCGGGCCCGAAGGTCCTGTCTCGCTTTTTAAGGCCAGGTTTGACCATGAATGTTTGCAGGGAGTTTTACCTCAGTGAAAATGGTCTGAGATGAGGGGCTATTTAAAGCTCATAGTTCGCCAGAAGATGGGAAAATTTAGCTTCCACCCAGGCCGGGCAAACTTTTTTTCTGGTATAAAATAAAAAAAAATTTTCTTCAGAATTTTTATAGTTAAAAATAACAGATTTCGGGGCACTCAAATGTGGCCTGAATTCGGGCCAGTTCATCATTGCGAAGAACGATTAGACAAATATCCCTGAGATGCACTGGGTAAAGCTTCAACTTGGACAAGAGAAGATTTGAATGAATCAAAAATAAAAAAGTCGTTAGTGAGCAGCGCTTTCATCCAGACTTCTAAGGATTTATCTTCGAGTTCTCGAAAGGCTACCGGAGATTGATAATCATTTAATTTAACCCTTTAAAAACAGAAAGAGGCTAAAAAATTTTATTCAGCCGCTGGCTTGAGGCTAAAAAATGTTTAAAATGAATGAAATGAATGAATAAAATGGGTGAATGATAGAAAATAATAAAACAGAGATAAATTCTATGGATTTTCGGATTGAGCCCGGCCCGGCCCGCAGGTCGTCTCAACTTTCTTCTTTTAAAAAGCCAGCGAAGGGGCTGGCTGAACTTTTTGGCCATATTACCTCAACCTATGAGCTCATAAATCACCTTTTAACTTTTGGTCTCGATTATTACTGGAGACATCAGGCGGCTCTAATTGCCTCAAGTTACGGAGGTTCAATCTGGCTGGATATAGGTACAGGCCCGGGCGATATGGCCCGAGCCCTGGCCAGATGCTCCCGCCATTCTCCCCCAATCCTGGCCATAGATTTTTGCTGGCCCATGCTCTCCAGGCTCAGAAAAAAGAAAAATCGAGATTCGGCTATCTTCCCCATCCAGGCCCAGGCAGCTCAGCTTCCCTTGAAGGACAATTCAGTTGATTTGATAACTGTTGCCTTTGCCACGCGCAATCTTTTTTCTTCAGCTGAAAATCTCCTTAACTGCTGGCAGGAGTTTTATCGTGTTCTGAAGCCCGATGGTGTTTATATAAATCTTGAAACCAGCCAGCCACCCCATTTTCTTTGGCGCCGGGCCTTCCATTTTTATGTCAAAACAATGGTTAAACCTCTGGGCCACCTGATTTCTGGCCATAGAGCTGCCTATAGCTATTTAGCTTCTTCCATCCTTCGCTTTATGGGTGCTGAAGAGCTGAAAGCCCTCCTGCTTAAGGCTGGCTTTTCGCGGGTAGAAATTCTTTATTTGACCGGTGGTCTTGTCGCCCTTCATCTGGCCTTTAAATAATTATCAGTTTGAAAAAGCTTTCCTGGAAAAGACTCTTGCTTTCAAAAAAAGCCTTGGCTATTCTTTTTCTTTAAAAGAAAAGAGCATGTCCTGGCTAAAAAGAAACTGGCCTTATCGTCAGGGAGCTCAGATTCTTTTTTGCCGCTTTGGCCTGGCTGCCAATTGCCCTGAGCTCATGCCTGTCTGGCCAGGAAAAATCGAGGTTCCCTCGCTTCTAACTGATTTCCACGAAGTTTCGCAGATAAACTGGCCGGAAAATGAGGCTGATGGCTATATTTTTATTCAGAATTCCGGGGAGGTGAAACCAGGATATAAAGTTAAGGGAAGGGAGTGGTTCTTTGAAGGTCCCTTACTTGAACTTTCTCAAAAAACTTCTGATCGTCGCTTTTCCTTCTGGGGAAATCAGGGTTTCCTCTATCGTTTAACTCTGGCCTGCCTGGAAAAAAATCATGGTGTTTATAGTTTTCATGCCTGCGGATTGGTTGATGAAACTCAAAAAAAGCTATTCGTTGTGGCTGGCGGAGCTGGTAGCGGTAAAACCGTCTATCTTCTAAGTGGACTGCGGCGGGGGCTGAAACTTTTTTCTACCGAAACAGTCCATTTCCGGCTGGCAGGCGATCAAATCGAGTGGTTTATGGGTTCGCTCCTGGATAATATTCGCCTTGGAACTTTGCATCACGATTTTCCTGATTTTTTACCCCCCGAGCTTAAGAACACAGCGGACTGGTCAAGAGAATGGCAGACAAAGGTGGCGGTGGACCTTTCGGCCTTTCGTTTCGCCTCGACCCGTCTGATTTCACCCGAATGCCAGGTAATTTTTCCCCATATAGAGGAAGGCCGGCGAGGCTATGAACTCCATGAAATAAAAGACCGCCGGCAGGCAGCCAGGATTCTTTTCCAGAATATAAGCGAAAAAATAGCCAGTTCCTTCATTCTTTACGACGTTTTACCTATTATTGGTTTTGATAGCCCGGAACTAGCTTCAAAACGTCTTGAGGTTCTGAAGAGATTCCTCTCCCACCCGCAGACAAAAACCCCGGTTGAAATTCTGGCTGGCCCTGGCGCATGCTGGGCAAACCTGATGGAAGCTTGAGCTATTTTTAAAAAATAAAGGAGCAGGAGAAAATTCGAAAAAATGACCGGGGTGGAAGGAGCCGTTAGAGACCTAACCGTAGTTAATCCTTTAATCTGTTTTCTCCTTAATTTTCTTCAAAATAACGCGGAAGTTTGCCCTTTTATATAAAATCGATAGGAAAACTAATAAATGGCATAATTTAATTAAAAGGAAAAATAAAAAATATGAGGCAGGTGAATAAATTGCCGGGCAAAGGTGAAAATAGAAGAAAGAAAGGAGGAAAATGATGAAGACCAAAGCCTGGGAAGGAGTGATTGAAGCTCCCCTCAAGGGAAGAAGTTTCAAACCCAGAAAGAGCGGTCTGACCATGGTCATTGATAAGGGACTTGGCCTGAATCAGACCCAGGATCTCATAAGTACGGCCGGAGATTATATTGATCTCGTTAAGTTGACCTTTGGCACCTCAGCCTTTTATGATTCTGAGCTTTTAAAACAGAAAATTTATCTCCTCCATCAGGCCGGAATAAAGGTTATGCCTGGAGGAACTTTCCTTGAAGTGGCCATCTGGCAGAACAGATTCCAGGCTTATCTGGACCGGGCTCAGGAACTGGGTTTTACAGCGATTGAAGTTTCTGATGGGACCCTCGATATTCCTCCTTTACTTCGTCAAGAAGTAATAGCGGAGTGCCTGAAAAGGGGATTGATGGTCATTTCAGAGGTAGGAAAAAAGGATCCTGCAGAAGCTCCTCCTCTCTCCTTCCTTATTGAGCAGGCCAGGGAAGATCTGGCCAGTGGTGCCTTTAAAGTCATCATTGAAGCCAGGGAAGCCGGGCGAGGCGTGGGCATTTACGACCAGGAAGGCAGAACCAAAATGGAAGAACTGGAAGAAATCATCGAGGCCATAGGGGATCCAGATTTTTTAATCTGGGAAGCGCCTCTCAAAAATCAGCAGCAGGATTTAATTCTGCGTCTTGGCTGTAATGTCAACCTGGGCAATATCCCGCCTGAAGAGGTTCTGGCCCTTGAGGCCCTGAGGCAGGGTTTAAGAGGTGATACCTTAAAAAGGGCTGTCAGGGGAAATAGCCTCAGGCGACCATAAATCCCGCTCTCTGGATAAAATTTTGTGAGCGCATCTTTCATTTTTTAAGAATTTGGCCAAGAGACTGAATGTTGAAGGAATGAGCCGCAGGTCAGGCCCTAATCTCCTTCGAGAAGAAAAATGGAAACAGAATGATTCCCGGCTGGAACTTGAAAGGTAATATCCTGGCCGCGGAAAACCCGCTGCACTAAATTATCCAGCATTAATTGATATTTGCCCTTTTTGATAAAATTTATTTTTATCTTCCTTTCGTCCAGGGTATTGATGGTAAAGGAAACTTCATTCTCGGAATAAAGAAATTGTCGGAAGACTGCACCGCCATTGGCCCTGACAATCTCCCTGCCTTCTTCTCTTAAAACTATTTTTTTGCGGGCGACTTCAACCTCATAGTGGCGACCCTGTATGGCCAGACGAGAGAGTCTGCCCTCTTTTTCCGGGGCAATCATCCCGAAGCGAAAGCCCTCCCAGGGAGTAAAATCCAGATATTCTTCAAGAGCGATTAAGGCAAAAAGAGGTCCCCAGCTCTGGAATTTCTGGCCGCCTGGTTCTCCGGTCCGGGCATCAAAATTTTCCGGACAAATCTGAAATGTTTTCCAGGCGCGGAGAAAGAGGCTGGCACTCTTTTTCGCAAACTCTGAAGCTATGGTGTCGAATCCATAGGCCTTTAATCCCTGATAAAGCAGATAATTGGTTGGTGGCCAGATTGTCCCCCGCCAGTACTGCTGGTCCTTGAAGGCTGGATCATCCCGGGAGATGGTAGGTATAACAAAATCACCCCAGAACTCTTTGGGATTGAGAAGCCGGCGGATCATCCTTTGAGCCCTGGCTTCATCGGGAATTCTGGCCAGGAGAGGATAAAAATTGGAAGCAGCCTTTCTTTTGGAGAATTGTCCGCTCCAGTGCCGGTCAAAATAGAAACCTTCACTTTCACTCCAGAAATGTTGATTGATTAAGGCGCGCAGCCGTTCATACTCTTTCATGTATTCTTCATAGGCAGCTGGCTCCTGAAGGAAGCGAGCTATCTGGGCCAGGGACCAGGCATCAAGAGCATAAAGGCAATTGAGGTCAAGGCAATTCATGGTGAGGGTGCCTGTCGTTTCATTAAAGCCAGCTTCATCCCAGTTGGGTAGATCGTCCTGGCCACTTTCCCACATGGCCCGCTGTTTGCCGTTTGCGTTTTCTTCCCAGGTCGGAAATTTTCTCGCCGGGACAAGGTCAGCATCAGAACCCCATTCAAGCAAACCATCATTATTGCCGTCACGGCGAGGCAATCCAGAGGAGCCGGGGCTCCTCCAGAAAGCATGCCAGTTTCGAAGGTAGGGATAGCAATGGCGGAGGAAATCAAAATCTCCGGTTCTGAGGAAAAGCTTCAGAACAATATAGGCACCAACAGGAGGCTGGGATCGATCCGGCGTTCCATTGGTCCGGCTCCGCCAGTTGGGAATATTGCCATGAGGATATTGGGTTTCAAGCACAGCCTCAACGATCTGTTTAGCTTGAAAGGTGCTCTCCACCGCGGCTTCGAGGGCATTGAAAAAGGAATCCCATTCAAAAATGGTCCAGTCATCAGGTTCTCCCTTGGGACCGGGAAATATCCATTTGCGGCCAGCCGGACAGTAAAAACGATGGTAGCCAGCCTGATAAAGAATGGTCCAGAAGATATTATTGGTTATGGCTTCGGGAACGCCCTCATAGAGACCTTCGATTTTGACCCTTTTTCGCTGGTAGCGTTCGGCCTCCTCTGCTAAAAAGGCATCGATGGTGCGGGCATTGCGGTAGCGGAACAATCTTTTGACAAGGTAATCAGGGTCGCTTTCGACTCCAGCTACAAAGTGGAGCGGTGAATGCCTGTCCATGGGAAAAGAATGAATTAGCTCCGTCCCCTGACCGGGAGAAATGGGAAGACCCGGCTTATCAGTCCACATGAAATAATACTGTTTGACCGTTCCACCGCTTTCCCCCATGATTTCACCCGAAGGTAGAGCCCGGTATATTCCCGGCAGATTCCAGGGAAAATAATGAATCACATGGAGATTGATAAAAGAAGGAGCCTCAATCCGGCCGACAATTGTTTTTTCCTCCAGCCTTGACCATTCTAAAGTAAGGGTATGAGCTTTAGGCGGAGGCTTGATGAGGAGAGGAGTTTCAGCCCCCCTCTGGAAAGGAAGATAAACATCGAATTTCATCCGGGCATACTGACCATCGGGCGAATGGGGGCCAACTTCAGCTACGAGGTCGAGCCAGTCGAGATTGTCAGCAGCTTCTCCGTTTTTGTTAAGGCGCAAGCGAAAAGCGAAGCCCTGGGTAGGATTAATCATGAAGACCAGTCCGGCCCAGGCTTTATTATCCAGGGCCCCAGCATAAACTTCTTTCCAGGGATAGTAAACCTCAGCTTGCAGGGAGGAAAAAGGCAGAAAAAGGTAAAGGAAGAAAAGAAAATAAATTTTCAACTTTAGAATTTTCAGCATCATTTCCAGTGCGATTAAAATCTAAGGGATTTGAAGGAAGAAATCAAATGGCTATTAGAAGCCCCGGTCAAGCCTTTTCAGTCCGTAATGGCGCGCCCATTTCAGCGCTTCCTGATATTCCTCCCTTTTCAGGCGCCGCGAAATTTCGGGAAATTCATGAGCCCGGTGTTCTGGCCGGTATTGATCCATTAGATTGATATAGGTCGTGGGCGAAAGCTCTTCGGCCACAAAACGGATTACTTCTTTTGCCCCAGAAACTCCGTTGGGCAGAACAAGATGCCGCAGAATCAGACCTCTACGAGCAATTCCCCTTTCATCCACCACGAGGTCTCCTACCTGCCGATACATTTCTTTTATGGCCAGCCGGGCATAATAAGGATAATTATAGGCTCCTTCAGAAAATTTAGCCGCCATAGAGGCTTCACTATATTTAAAATCTGGAAGATAGATATCCACCAGACCATCAAGGAGCTGGATGACTTCTGGATTATCGTAACCGCCAGTATTATAAACAAGGGGAATTCTCAAGCCTTTCTGGCAGGCCAGGCGTAAGGCCCGGACAATGCTGGGAACATAATGGGTTGGGGTGACCAGATTGATATTATGACAGCCAAATCCCTGAACTCTGAGCATGATTTCAGCTAATTGCTCATCGCTTATCTCCACCCCTTCGCCATTAATACTGATGGTGTAATTCTGACAGTAAACGCATCTCAGGCCGCAATGAGAAAAGAAAATTGTCCCGGAGCCTTTCTGCCCGACAAGAGGTGCTTCCTCCCCGAAATGGGGAAAAGCACTGGAAACCTTAACCCTGGCTGTGGCCCGACAGACCCCGGTTTCGCCTTTAAGGCGATTGACCCGGCAATTTCGCGGGCAGAGATGACAGCTTTCATAAAAGGCCAGAAGAGCCTCCACTCTTTCTTTCAGCTTGCCTTCCTTTTCTGCCTGAAGATAGGAGGGATAAAGTTCAGGCTGGCTTTCTCTTACCCTCAAAAACCTATCCGGGAAACTGACCGAGCTCAGCAGAAAGGGGACAGAAAAAGATGCCTTTAGAAAATCTCTTCTTTTCATCTTCCCCAATATAAATATTCAGCCTCCTGAGCTTTTTGTCAACTGTCTCAGGCTGCCTTTATTCAGGTAAATTTTAAGAGGAGGTCAGAAAGTTCGGGAAGGTTTTATTTAACTGAAAATGAAGCACTCAGCTGAAGCTATTTGAGTTTTCAGGCTGGTAGACCAGCTCGAATATAGTGACTTACCACTTCAATAAAATAATCGAGCTCCTGGAGGGTCGTATAAATAGAAGGTGTGATGCGCATAAAAGAGACCCCATCAGGTAACGTCCCGGCGGTTGTATGAATTCTGTGTTTATCCATCAATACCTGGGCCAGACGGGTCATATCCATACCTTCAACTGTAAAAGAACCAAGTCCGCAGGCCATGGCCGGATCAAAAGAGGTCAGAATCCTGACTCCGGGCAATTTAGCCAGAGCCTGAGCCCAGTAATTCTTGAGATAACGGAGCCTTTCTTCCTTCCTTTTCGGTCCCAGAGTTTGATGAAAAGTTATAGCCTCACCAATGGCCAGCCAGATGGGCTCAGGGTGGGTACCATAATGTTCAAATTTGCGAATATCATCGCCCTGGGGCTCAGGCGAAGGAAAGAGAGGCCAGATTTTCTTAATTTTTTCTTTCCTGACATAGAGAAAGCCGGTACCGATGGGCGCCATCATCCATTTATGCAGGTTTCCACCGTAGATATCGCAATCGAGGTCTTTCTGCTCGAAGACAAAATGACCAAAGGAATGAGCCCCGTCAATAACCACTTCAATTCCCCTCTCCCGGGCCAGCTGGCAGATTTCTCGGATAGGAAAAATCTGGCCGGTTAAATTGGTAATGTGGCAGACAAGAATCATTTTAGTGCGGGGCGTAATATTTTCAGCGAAGCAATCAACGAGCTGCTTTTTGTTTTTAGCGGGATAAGGAAAAGGTACAAGCTTGACCTTTACCCCTTCCCTTTTTTCTCTCTGGAAGAGAGCATTCTTCATTGAGGGATAATCATGGGTAGTGGTAATGATTTCATCTCCAGGTTTGAGATCAATGCCGAGAAGGGCAATCTGCAGACTTTCCGTTACATTGCGGGTAATGGCAATTTCTTCGGCGGAGCAACCGAAAACTTCAGCAATTTTCTGGCGGATATATTCGCGCCTGGTCCGGATGTAACCCCAGGAGTTAACTGTGGGCGCAGCATTGGCAAAATCAAGATAACGATGCAGGGCCTGCATAACTACCCTGGGCGCAGGATGAACACCACCGTTATTCAGATTGAGGAGGCTCCGATCAACATCAAAGGCTTCCTGAACATGAAACCAGAAGCTTTCATCCCGGGCTACTTCAGCCGGATCAAGATGTTCCACTTCTTTTATCCTGTCTTCGAGGGAGCAGGCTTCACTCCTTCCTGGGGCCCTTAAAAATTCCAGGCTGCCCACGGCGAGGCCAAGACTTTTAAGAAAAGAGCGCCGGTCAGTGGTTAAATTCATCTTTTTCTCCTTTCCATTAAAAGAATTTTTTCTAACTCATATCAAACTTTTCTACAGAAATTCAAGCCAGATTTAACGACCTGATTATACAGGTAGAAAATTTTTTCAGGATAAAGCTGAAAGGAAGAAATCGAAAGGATTTTCAATTCTAAAGGGAACAAAAATTTTCAGATTGAACCTGAATGGAGGACCTGGACTGAGGGTTAAAATCTTGCCTTTTCTCAGGGATTTATATTAGATTGTCTTCTTTGGAAATTGGTAAAAAAATGATGACCAGGGCCAGGGTGGCCATTTCCAGAGCAGCTAACTACGAAGCGAAGGTTCTCTTTCCGGCCATCGCGAAAGCCTGTTCTTTAATTCCAGAAACAGAATGTCTTTTTCGAGGTGGGGCGAAAATTTTCGTTAAAGTCAATCTGCTTTCGCCTTTCTCTTCAGTGGACAGGGCTATTTACACCCACCCCCTTTTTGTGCGGGCAGTAGTTGAATTTTTAAAAAACTGGAATGTCTCGATTACGATTGGTGATGATCTGGATAAAAGGCGGGGTGACCCTTTTCTTTCTTCCGGTCTGAAGTCAGCCCTGAAGGATTTGGATGTCGAGTTCAGTATTTTGAAAGATAGGGGTTTCCAGGAAGTTGAGGCTGGAGGTGAACTGATTAAAACCACTCTTTTTTCCCGGGAAGCCCTGGAAGCTGACCTCCTGATCAACCTGCCCAAGCTCAAAACCCATTCTTTTACCATTTTCACCGGGGCCATCAAGAATATGTTCGGGCTTATTCCTCATGGTCTGAGACTTAAGTATCACCGCGAACATATCTGGAATGAAGATTTTTCCAATGCCCTGGTGGATATTTTTAGCCTCAGAAAGCCGGATCTGACCATAATGGATGCGGTTGTGGCCATGGAAGGCGAAGGCCCTTCGTCCGGCAATCCCAGGCAGGTTAACCTGGTTTTGGTCAGTCAGGATGCCTGTGCCCTGGATGCTGTGGCCGGAAAAATTATTGGCCTGGAGCCAGGCCAGGTTTTTACCACCTGGCACAGCCATCGGCGCAAGCAGGGTATCGGTGACCTGAAGGCCATTGAAATTGTGGGAGAAAAGCTTGAAGACGTTCTTGTCCCTGACTTTAAACTCTCAGCTATTGCCTTCGGTCTTTTTCGCCGTTACCTTCCCTCCTTCCTTTATGCCTATTTTCAGCACCAGCTGGTTTTTATTCCTGAAATAAAAAGAGAACAATGCACTGGCTGTGGTGACTGTCAGCGAGCCTGCCCGGCTCATGCCATCAGAATGATTGACCATCGGGCCTTCATCGACCAAAGCCGCTGTCTCCACTGTCTTTGCTGTCATGAAAGCTGTTCTTATAACTCCATCAGACTCAAGCAGAAGCCTGTGGGTCGTTTGATCAGAGTGGCTACCGGTCTCTGGCATCGCACCCGCTCGCTCGTTTCCTGAAGCAAAGATTTCTCTGACCGAGCCACGGGAAAAGAGCGTAATTATTAATAAAATTTTTTTGGATTTGACCCGGTTCGATGAAATTTAAAAATCAGACCAAAAATTAACCCAAATATTCTTCTTTGGGCTATTCCGCCAGCTTTTATAAAAAATCTACGTCCTCCAGCGATTCCGGTGACCGAATCCGAACAGGAGCGGCCATCTTTCGGAGCATAGCAACGCTGAGCATACGCTTTGCATCTTAATGGCCGGCTTCCGTCAAAATAGCCGGCCGGCTCCCCTCAGAATATGCACGTCGGTGATAAAGAAATATTAAATGCTCTTTTTGGCAATCTTGGTGTTACATTTTATCAAATGCCCATGCGAGGCCGCGCAATATGTTTGGGCATGGGTTTGGAGCCAATATACTGACTCCCTGATTTAGCTAGACAGCTACGGAGGAAAAATGTAAAAATATTGATAGAGTCAGGAGGAGGAGAAGAAAGCCAGGAAATGGATGGCGGAGACGCAAGTAAAGATAGAACGCATGTTTGGTTTCCCAACCTGTGGAGTTAGGGGAGCTGTGAGAGGGACGGAGTTTCTTATTAATATAAAAGATGATAATGAATCAAGCGTTATTGTGTTAGAAGGAAGTATCGAATTGAGTGACCTGCAAGGTAAAAAGAAGGTTGCAGTAAATGTCGGCTATGAAGCTACTGTATCCAAGAAAAGTGTCATTTCAGAATCACAAAAAATCAACTTCTCAAAGATAGAAAGGTGGTGGGAAAAATGAAGGCGGGTACTTTAAATAAGGCAAAAAATATATTCCTCTATATATTAGTCATCTGCACTTTCGTAGCTTTCGCAGCCTGTTGCAAGCAGATAGATAAGGTGCCAGCATTAGGTGAAGGTGAGGTGATTAAAATTACTCAAGGGACTGTCACTAATTTCGGCGAGCTTAGAATCGGACTTGGAAAAGTAATCAAGGGCGATTATACAAATGATGCAGGAGAGGAGAAACATGGTCTGGTGGGTATATTGTTTGTGTTCATAAGCGGAAAGCCGCCTCAGGAAAAAAGATTTGACGTGTATGCCGGGCAGAATGTGAGAATGGGCAAGTACTCCGTGTTCGTGCAAGAGGTCAGAAGAGGATTAAAGGGTTCGGTCACGCTGGTAGTAAAGGAAGATAGTCCCGAAGCAACAACTATTGATTTGACTGAACTTCCACCCAATTGGACTGAAGAGGTCTTGATGGGTCTTTTTGCCAACGGCAATGAGTTTAGCATCAGGGTAAAAAGTGGCGGGTGCACCAAAAAGGAGGATTTTTGGATTTGGTGCGTATATGACGAAAAATCCAAAGACAAACTTCCACACTATATCCTCACCATATACCGGATGCGGGAAGACCAAGGCAAGGCTCTTATTCCATCTGGCGTTATCATTAAATACAATCTAAAAGAAGAACTCGGCCTTCCGTATTTGTTCACCTACTCAGTAACCAATAAGGTTGAGGGTAAATATCCAATGGAAGCGAGGTGAACCAAAAGGAAGGAGTAAATAATTTGTGTAAAGAACATAAAAACCCTTACAAATTTTCGGGAAGGAATGAAAAGCAACGTTTATTATTTTCATTAGTTCACTTAAAGCTCTTGATTGCCAGATTGTTTCTATTGTTCCTGAGGGGAAGTCTATATGCGGACATGGGTCGGATACTAACATCTGAGGCAAATGTCAGAGAGGATTCCCAGAAGGCGATCATTCTCCACAATCTCCATGAAGAAGTGCTGATTCTTGGGACAGAGCCCAGCACTCTTGCCATGTGGGGGGTATTAAAGGAGATGATTACGAATCTATCAAAGCGGGTAAGACATACCGCTTGACCATATATCCAGTATATTGGATGGATTATCCATTTCCGAGCTATTATGTGTATATGACAGATTTTCAATAAAATTAAAATAGGAGGTTGTTGATATGAAACGATTGTTGCCAATCATTATATGGGTGACTGTTTTGTCTTTGGCTGTATGGGCACCTGGGCTTTGCGTTGCTAAGAGAAAGACAGACCGGTCTTCTGCTGCCGCAGAGCCTACGAAGTCTTATCTGCCAAGCCAGGCCAACCCGGCTTTAGCTGAGGCGACCCGCAAGGTTGCTCACCAACCCTCGGATTCGCCGAGCAAACGCCTCACTGAGTTCAACACTCTAAGATACGCTTTCATTGACCCAATTACCAGAGAGGTCAGCTTCATCGGCATCTATGACCCGGCTTACGCCTCAGGACCTATCCCTTACGCCGACCTGTTGACTGAGGCGTTGGAGCACCCCTATCCTTCTTTCTCCTTGGACGAGGAACTCGCCAAACCTGCCTTACAAGCAATCCGCTCGCTGTTTGATAAAGAGATGGAGCTTGTCAGTACGAATCTGGAGTATGGCGTTCAGTGGATGCGAAACATCCTCTTAGCCGTCTTCCAGTCAAAAGAACCTATTCCAGAGAAAGTAGTTATAAATAGACACCTAAAGCAGTTAGGTATCAAGCCCCAAGAGTTCGAAGCATATCTTAACTTCTCCCTTGGCTCAAAGGAATCTAAAGAAAGTTTCACAGATGAGGAGCAATATTACCTGGTAAGAAATTTTATGGCTAAGATGTTTGCCAGTGTCGGCATTGAAGAGCGTTACGGCGAGGCACTTATCACGATGGCGATGATTCAGCAATTAATGGAGAGAGACGAGGAAAATTATGAAATGCTCGAGGAACTGAGCGGGCTTCTGGGTGTAACTGAGGAGATGCAGAGGATCCGTAGCGAGCGCGCCGCTAATTCTATTAATGAGGATACAGCGGCGCGACGGCTTTATGGTTTGTTATTCGGTAGTCTCCTTAAGGGTATGGGCATACCTGCAAAACAGGTAGATGGTATGGTTGAACGGTTTCGCAAGAGTCCCCAGTCGGGCGAAAGACTGGTTGCCGAAGAACTGGTTGATGCCATTAATAAGCGTCAGAAAACATTGATAAAAGAAGCCCTCCAGCAACACGTCTTAAAAAGTTTTATCCTTACACAATATTCGCTGAAGCGTCTGTATCCATCATTGCCTACGATATATTCTGGTGTCAAGCTATATGGCATGCGGGCCGACTCGCCATTAGCCCGGGCTATGTTTGAGGCAGATTATGCCTTAAAGTATGTTACTACTCTTAACCCGGATACCACAGCCTTGCCCGAGCATCTGTCTTCTTCCGAGTTCCTGAGTGCGGCAGCCGAACGTTTGGGACGCTCCAACGAACTTAAAGAAGGTGCTATCCGCTTTTGGATAAGACCCGGTAAGCTAAAACTGGAGCCACTTGCTGATGGTAGTGGCGTGCGTTTCAGCTCGGCCACTGTGCGTATTAACGTGGAGCCTTTAGATGAAGCTTCCAAGAAAAAGGCATGGCTGATGCAAATACTAAGCGAATACGAAAATATACCCAACAAACAATACGATAACTATGCCCGTCTTTATCCATCACTGCATACGATACGCGAGGTGGAAAAGGTCCTTGCCTTAGCGCGCTGGATTAAACAGAATCGCCTTCAGGTCAAGCTCCCCAACCCAAGCCCTGTAGCTAATCCAGTGCCCGAGCGCGTAGAAGGTTTTGTCGAGCTCGTCTATGTAAGAAAAGCTACCGGCACCACTGATGATGTTTTCATCCATGCTAAAGGTGGCGTTGATTTTGGGCCAAGAGAAGGCAATAACGATGGTATAGAAGTAGTTTCCCCAAGCAGCGTTACCACAAAGGATGTGCTGGAACAACTTGTGGCGAGCGCCGCCCTCGCGCAGAAGGCAGCGGATGCAGCGCTGGATGGCAATATGGAGGCGGCACGCGAGCTTGCCGAAAAGAGTGCCGAAGCGATGACTGGAGAAATTACTACCACAAAGCTAACGGGCTTAGTTCCAATACCCAGCTCCGCTGGTATAGAAGCCGCTGCTATGGCAATTCCTTTAGCAACTCGGGTCAACTTCTCGCAAAAGGTCATCGACGTGCTGGACCAAAACCTCAAGGCCATAACGAATGCATCCAGCCAAGCACAGTCTGCCGAGAGTTTGCGGATCACTTCACCGCAGGAATACCAGCGACTAATGGCTGCCTCCAAAGAGCTGGAGAGCAGCTTGCGAGACAATCTCAGACACCTGCAAGTCCTTCTTATCCTGTACAATCTCAAGCCTATCCAAATTCCAGAAGCGATGCCATATGTGATGGAAGATCTAAACAGCCTTGAACCCTTGAAGCCAATAGCGGTAAGCACTGAAACAAAATTAAAGATTAAAGACCTTTTTAAAGACCTTCATCAGGATATAGGTTATAAACTTAAGGATGCACAGGAGAAAATAAAGAATGCGGAGTTGAAAAAAGAAGATGCCGCTGTTAAATTGAAGAGCCTTCAAGCACGGGCCATAACTGCGAAGCCGGAAGAAAAGCAAGAGATAGATAAGCTTCTTGCAGAAGCGCAGGTGCTCCTGCAAAGGGCAGAAGACGAGCTGGCAAAGGCAAAGCAGCGGGAAAGCGAATTACTAAAAGAGAAAGAAAGGGTTGAAAATGAGATAAAGAATATGGAAACTAAGATGCAGGCTGGTGGTAACTAAAAAGGCTTTTAATTACGTTTTATAGGAGGGTGGGGATAATGAACAGGAATAAATTTGTTTTGATGAAATTTTCTCTAATTTTCGTAGTTGCTGTGACGATAATTTGTTCTACCAGCTTGTTTGCCCAAGAGCGTGTTGAAATATCTGTGCAGAGCGGGCATACCAATTGGGTTGAATCGGTTGCGTTTTCTCCGGATGGCAAGTATGCCCTTTCGGGAAGTAGCGATAATACTTTAAAACTTTGGGATGTCACCACTGGCAGAGAGCTTAAGACCTTTGAAGGACACACGAGCTCAGTCAGGTCTGTAGCCTATTCTCCAGATGGCAGGTATGCTCTTTCAGGAAGCTGGGACACAACAGTAAGAATTTGGGATATTGAGACTACAAAAACAATAAAGGTGTTTAGAAAACATAAAGGTTTTGTTCAATCGGTAGCTTTTTCTCCCGATGGTAAATTTGCTCTTTCTGGCGGTGACGATGGGACGATGATGCTCTGGGATGTAACAACTGGTGAAGAGCTCCGAGTATTCAAGCATCCACCTGCAGTCCTTGCAGTAGCATTTTCCCCTGATGGTAAGTATGCGTTATCAGGTAGTTTAGATGGCAGTATAAAACTTTGGAATTTGACAACTGGTGATAGTGAAAAATTTTGGGATGTGTCAACGGGTAAAGAGATAGATACATTCAAAGTGCATGCTGATGCTGTCACATCGGTTACCTTTTCTCCCGATGGTAAGTATGTTGTCTCCGGTAGCAATGATAAAACTGTCAAAATATGGAATAAGCGCTATAATCCTTTTCTTTCACCACCATCCACCGAAGAGATAGGCGTAGCGGTTAAATCTGTAGCTTTCTCGCGTGACGGGAAGCATGTTGCGGTAGCTGGCCTTGCCCAAGACATTAATGTGTATGATTGTGAAAAAATGACTGTTCGTGATTATCCACAAGATAGAGATATAATGTATTTAATGCCACGATTTTGGTCAGGAATATTAAGAAAAGCGCATAAGCTCTATGTTAACTCGGTAGCGTTTTCTCCTGACGGAAAGTATTTGCTCTCTGGCGGTGCGGACAATAGCCTCAAGCTATGGGATGTCCCAACGACTAGAGAAGTAAGGGCATTCAAAGGGTGGCTGGCACCTATTGGTGCATTATCTTCTTCTTCTGATGGAAGCCATATTTTATCAAAGGCTACAACTCGCTTTGGAGATAATGTATTATGGTACTGGAACTTATTAACCCCGAAGGAGACAAAGGCATTTGCCGGACAGCCCTTATGTTATTCCATTAACGGAAGATATGCCATATTAGGTAGTTACAAGGAGACTCTTAATAGCTTCCACCTAAAACTTTTGGATTTATTTGAAGGAAAAGAGATAAATACTTTTGATATACCTGCAGTAAACGCAATAGCTATTTCTCCTAATGGAAGGTATGTGGTATCAGGTGAAAAAAATTTTACTTTGTTGAACACATCCACAGGTCAGGAAGAAAAGGCATTTAGCGGACACCATGAGTTTCTTGAAAGAGTAGAGTTTTCTCCTGATGGGAAATATATTATTTCCGAAGGTATTGAGAATTCCCTTTACCAGACTAAAACTGGTGAAAGTAGCGCGACTCTAAAGATATGGGATATATATACAGGTAAAGAAATTTTACAATTGGTAATTGGTGCTTCTGGTTCCATTCCTATAGCCTTTTCTCCAGAAGGGAAATACGCCCTTGCTGCGGACAAAGATGAAGGAATCCTCAGGCTGTGGGAGCTATCAACAGGCCGAGAAATAAGGACATTCAAAGGGCATTGGCATTTTATTACATCTGTCGCCTTTTCACCAGATGGGAAATATGCTCTTTCAGGTAGTGCGGACAACTTAGTAAAACTATGGGATGTAGCCACAGGAAAGGAAATAGCGACCTTTAGCAGGCATACAAAAACAGTATATTCAGTTGCCTTTTCAGCTGATGGGAAATATGCTTTATCCGGTGGTAGCGATGAGATAATGGTGCTTTGGGATATTGCTACTGGCAAGCTATTGAAGACATTTAAAGGACATTCGCAAGCGGTTATGCATGGAGCATTTTTAAAAGATGGAAAATATGTAGTCTCAGGAAGCAACGACGGCACAATAAAGCTTTGGGATATTTCTACTGGGGAAGAAGTTGCTACCCTTGTAGGCTTCACTGACGGCGAGTGGGTTATTATTATTCCTGAAGGCTATTACGATTCTTCACATTACGGCTATACCCGCCTAACTGTCCGCAAAGGCAGTAATGTCTATGAGACTGACCAATTCCACAGCATCTTTTATCGGCCGGATATAATTGCTGCCAAACTAAGAGGCGAAGATATAAGTAATAAGATTGCAACCAATGATGCCGTTAAAGAGAAGTAGCAAGTTTTTCAACGGCCCTATAATAACGAGTAGATGATGAAAACACTGATGATTTATTCTCTAATTGTTGTTATCTTTTGGTTCACAATACCCGCAGCTTTTAGCAAAAACAGTGCAGGAATGTACATCAAATTGTATTGAAACCTGTTCAGGCTGTGGAATGAATAAAGACGATGATAATTATAAGAATTGTTTTAAGGGATGTTATCATAAGCTAACGGCCAGCGCCGCTGGCCCGTGTTCACAACCTGCTGACCCCCAAATAGAGGAAAGCTTTAAGAACAATTCACCGCAAATCCTTGCCTCAATGGACAAGTACCTTCCTTGTTACAAGGGGAAAGATGGGAAGATGGTGGCTTTTAGATGGTGTCGGGCCATATTTCCGTGGACGCCGACGAATGAGGAGCGGAATTTTTGCTATGCCACCTAAGAAGATTATGCTAAAGCCGAAATGCCATAGAGTCGTGTCCAATTTTGTTGGCAAAATGGCCATCGTAACTCACACCTCTTTTTTGTTTGTTTCTCTTTAAAAGGAGAGTTTATGATGACTCATTCCCTTAGATCAAATTGAGAACTATTTTGTCCACCAGCTAGATAAATCAAGTAGGCGTTGCTTTTTTTACCGAAACAGGAGTAAAATTAAAATGGTTAGGAGGAAAAATGTTTAACTTACTCGTCGGGCTTGCTGCCATTATTTCTGCCGTTGGCTTCCTTCTTGCTGGCTTAGGCGTCCTCTTCTGGGGCCTTAAGCTTCTTTGCAAGAAGAAAGAATAAGCAGGATTTCGCCGCTTCGCGTTTTTTAATTTTTTAATATTTTATTTTATAATTTTTTTAACACTCCTTTGATTTTAATCAAAGACGATTAGATATTTTCGAGGTGGGAAAAAATAGCCAAGTTTTCCTATTTTGATGTCCAGGCTGCTTGGGGTATTTCCAAACCTCATTACGGAGGGTTTAAAGGCGACCAAAGAGCTTCTCCGAATGTGCCATTTAAATGAAGAAAAATATGTTTTGGACGTCGGCTGCGGCGCTGGCATTACACCATCCTACATCTCTAAAAAATTTGGTTGTCGCGTTGTCGGCGTTGACTTTTCTGAAAAAATGCTTTCTCTGGCCAAGGAAAGGGCGAAAAGGGGAAAAGCAGAGAAGCTCGAGTTTAAAAAGGCGGACGCGCCGGGCCTTCCCTTTGAAGAGGGAACTTTTGACCTTGTTATAAGCCAATCTATCGTCTCATTCGTACAGGATAAAGAAAGCGCCATTAAAGAATATGCCAGAGTGGTCAAGCCTCATGGTTATGTAGGCATAAACGAAGCCATCTGGCTTACCGATTCTCCTCCTTCTGATCTCAATGCATATGTACGGTGTATTTCAGGCGCGGAGCTAAAAAATGCCGAGCAATGGCGCAAGCTCTTCGATGATGCTGACATTAAGGAAGTTGAAATACGGATTTACAAGACCAGCGCCTTAAAACAATACAGAGATGAAGTAGTTTATATTGGACTCGGCGATTACTTGAAAGGCTGGGCAAAGTTTGTATCAATGCTTTTCATTCAACCTGAGTTCAGGGGGTACATGAAGAACATTTGGCCTTCAAGGCGGCTTCTAAAAATTTTCTTTAACCATATCGGTTACGGCCTCTTTGTAGGCAGGAAACCTGAATAAAAAGGCCTAGTTACTTTCTTTAACGGAGGAAATGCCCGAATATTCAGATAAGGGCTAAATGAGGGGAAAAATTGAAGAATCAATGAGGGCAATACCCCTCTTGGGCCCAGCAGCATGGGATTTCAGCTCCAAATATAACAAGAGACGCCGTGACAGCCAGCGGTATCGTCGGTTTTTTGGGCCAAGATCTTGGTTTGACGAGACCTCGGCCTGAGAAGAAAGAAGTTCAGAATGAGAATGGAGGCTAGAGCCGCAGCTCGACTGGGACAACCTGAAGCAGCTGGTAGATGCGACGAAACGTCTCCCCATAGCGGTAATGGACAGACAACCGGATAACGGTCCCGCGGGCGTGACGCACGACCACACCAGCGATATTGATCAACCGGTAGCGCAACTGTTTGATCCGCAACCGCCACCACGAGCTATCCAGATGGGCATACTTGAAGACCTCAACCAGGTTGTAGACCAGAAGCTGGAGTTGAAAGAACACGGCATTGGCCAGGAAATCTTCAGGGAGGATATGGTCGAGGGCATAGCCTTCCTTGAGCTCCCGGATGACATTCTCCGCTTCGCCCCGCTTGCAGTAGAAGCGAACCACCTTATGAGGCGACCAGTCGGTGTTGGTGAGGTAGAGGCGATAGCTGTACTCGAACTCCGGGAACAAAGCCCGCTGGTCATTTCGTTTGGGCACCACGACCAGCCGGTAGGCTGCTCCTTCTTTCTCCGAACCAACAAAATGGAGGCGTTCCCCGACTTGCTCATTGACCTGGCCACCCCGGAGTCTCTCCCAGTGCTCTATCCTCTGGATTACCTGGAAGATAGCCTCTGACTCCCGACCCCCGATGACAAATCTGATTGCGTTCTGGTCACAGCAACGCATGAGCCGGTGGCTATAACCGGCGGAGTCTGAGCGCAGCAAGAGCTCAATCTGGGGGAAATCTCTCCGCAGATAGCGAATGGATTGGAAGTTAGGATAATTTTGTGTCTGGTAATATATATAGGTTGAAAGGAGGATTGGCAAGATGGAAGAAAACAGACTGGAAAAGGCCAAAGAAAGGGCCATGGAGAAAGTCATCAA